>Ga0209417_1006957_pt1 | contig 11244 bp, 9 predicted proteins | sample RifGroF2_FD_184002 | JGI IMG/M metagenome (GOLD analysis project Ga0209417, IMG submission 184002) | Groundwater microbial communities from Rifle, Colorado, USA - Groundwater F2 (SPAdes) (version 2) | ecosystem: Environmental > Aquatic > Deep subsurface > Groundwater | place: Rifle, Colorado... | reverse complement strand
CTCCAGCTGCCAGATGTAGATCTTGCGGCCCATCACCGCGCCGCCGCTGTTGTACTCGTCGCGGCCGTCCCAGAACACCTTGTTCTCGCCTTTAAAGGTGGACCCGTCCAGCTGCTTAAGCACTTTGCCGTACATGTCGTAGATGGTGATCCTGGCGTAGTCCACGGGCTGCAGCAGGGTATAGGTGAGCGTGGTGCCGTTGTTCTGCACGAAGGGATTGGGATAGTTGAGGCCGGTCTCCACCACGCCCAGCATGTCTTCCGTCTGCAGGGCGGCCAGCAGGGAGGCCATGGCGGTGGCGAATTTCTTGTCGCAGGAGGGGGCCGCCGAGCCGGTGATCTCTTCCTTGCGGGAGGTCAGCTCCAGCCCGTTGTAGGACAGGGAGTAGGCGCGCTCGCGGATGGCGCCGCGTATCACCAGGTTAACGGGGACGCCCGCGGACATGCCGGCCACCTTGTAATGGATGGCGTTGCGCTCCACGGTCAGCTTGGTGGCGCCCATTTCGAAAGTATAGGCCTGCTCGTTGAAGCCGCGGTTGAGGCTGCCGGAGATATTCTCGTTGTCGATGCGGCCGGAGAAGCGGAAATTGCTGTCGAAGTCCCTGTAGCCGTTCACCTGGATGTTCTGGGAGTAATCGCTGAAGGAGAAGCTGTTGCTGAACCCGCTGATGCGGAAGTTGACCCAGACGCTGTTGGACTTGGGGGAGGAGACCGGGAGGCTCAGCTTGATGTCGTCTATGCCGGGGAGCTGGGAAAGGGCCGAAGTCGCCGCGGAGGCGAGGCCCGCCTGGCCGAAGAACGCTATAGCCGCTATGACTTTTAAACTTTTTATCATTTGGTCTCCTCTGCTTCTGTAAATAGTATAGCGCGTCCGGCTTCCGGCCGCATGGGCCGCAGTACCGCTTATCTGCTAGGCCCTTTGGCCGCGCCGTTGGCCCCGCGCGCGCGTATATTTGTATTATAAAGGCACGGCGCGGCCCATACCCCCTATGAAGAACAAGAAAACCCTGCTGCTTTGCTCCTATGGGCTGGACCCCGCCCAGATAACCCTGGAAACAATGAACGAGCTCAAGACCTGCGACGCGGTCTTTTCCGGCGCGCTCGAAGGCGGCCGGGAGGAACTGATCAGGCCGTACTGCCGCAAGCTCGTCATTACAGACGGCGGCCGCTGGGAAAGCGCGGCTGAAAAGATGTTCGAAGCCTTTAAAAACTTCGACAAGATAGCCTACCTTGTGTACGGCAACCCGTTCTTCCTGAACCCGCCTGCCCTCCGGCTGGCCAGGAAGGCCAAAAGCCTCGGCATAGAGTTCAGGGTGCTGGCGGGAATTTCCTCCTTCGACGCCATCGTCAACCAGCTGGGCCTCGGTAATTTTTCGGCCGGGGGGCTGCGGCTGATAAACCTGGGCGACGGGCGGCGGCAAGAACGGAAGCTGGACGCGAAGCTGGACACCTTTTTCTTCAGCCTGTGGATACTGGGCGGGAAGCACAAAGCCTTCCTGAAGGAGATACGCGCGGCTTACGGCCCGCGCCACCCGGCCTTCCTCATCGACCACCCGCGCTGCGCCAGGACCACGGTAGGCGCGCTGGAAAACGCCCTGGCCGCCGCCCGGCTGACCACGACGCTGTACCTGCCGGCGGGCAAGCCGTAAGTTATCGGCCGCCGCGTTTGCGCCGCAACCGTATCTTGTTTATAATTACCCGGTGACTTCTTACCGGCGCCTGCTGCTCATCCCCCTGGTTTTTGCCGCCATTTTCCTGGTGTACGGCAGGGCGCTCGACGGCGGCTTCGTCTTTGACGACCACCATTTCGTGGAGGAGAACCCGGCCATAAGGACGCTGGCCAACACCTTCAGGTTCTTTTCAGACCCTACCACCCGCTCCACCGTGTCCGGCCTGAACACGGACGTCTACCGCCCGCTGACGCTGCTGTCCTACGCGCTGGACTATGCCGCCGCCGGCCCTTCCCCCCTTTACTTCCGCTGCGTGAACGTGCTGCTGCACTGCGTCAACGTCCTGCTCCTGTTCGTCCTGGGCCGGCTGCTGGGCTTCCAAGCGCTGTACGCGGCCCTCATGGCGGGCTTCTTCGCCCTGTTCCCGGTCAATGTGGAATCCGTAGCCTGGATAGCCAGCCGCTCTACCGTGCTTTCCACCGCGCTGATGCTGGCCGCGCTGATCTTTTTCATCCGGCGGGCGCAGGAGGGGCGCCGCGCAGACCTGCTGCTGTGCCTGGCGTTTACGCTGGCGGCGCTGTTCACGCGGGAAACGGCGGTGATGCTGCCGCTGCTGGCGCTGTCGTACGTGGCGGCGGCCGGCCTGCCGGTTAAAAAACATCTCCGGGAGATAGGCCTTTACCTGGCCCTGCCGGCGGTGCTGTTCGCGGCGCTGCGCTTTTTCCTGCTGGGCAGGTTCCAGCAGATACCGCAGCATATGCCGGCGGCCGACATAGCCGCGCTGCCTTTCCTGCTGTTCGCCAAATACCTGGAAGTGCTGGTGTACCCGCTCGACATGCTGGTCACCTATACGGACCTGGTGCTGCTGCGGCTGCACGCCTATTGGTTCTACGTCCCTTTCGCGCTGCTGCTCTGCCTGCTTTACGCCGGGCTGGCCGCGGCCCTTTATAAGCGCGGGCAGCGCCTGGCTGCCTGGGGCCTTTTCTGGATCCTGCTTACCCTGCTGCCGGTGCTCAACATAGCGGCCATGACTTTCTTCATGGCCGAAAGGCTCACTTACCTGCCTGTGATAGGGTTGGCCATAGCGCTGGGCGCGGCGGCGCAGAAGCTCAGGCCGAAGCTGAAGAAATACCTTTTCGCCGGGCTGGCCGCGCTGGCGGTGCTGTTCACCGTGAACATCCAGGGCCGCATAGCGGTCTGGCACGACGACGTTTCCCTCTGGCGCTACGACGCCGCTAAAAACCCCTGGAATTTCCTTACCAGGATGCGGCTGGCCGACGCGCTGCGCTCGGCGAAGGATTACGAAGGGGCCATCGCGGAGCTGCGCGTGGCGGTGAACCTGGCCGCCGACAGGCAGCAGCAGGCGGTGGTCTATAACGAGACCGGCCTGCTGCTGGCGCTGACCGGCAACGCAAAAAAAGCGGGGCAGCTGTTCCTGCGTTCCGCAGCCCTCTACCCGGCAAGCGGGCAGGCTTTATACAACCTGGGGAAAGTGAGCTATCTGCAGGGGGATATGAAGGGCGCCGCCAAATACCTGGCGGCCAGCCTCGAGAGGGAAGATTACACTCCGGCGCGGGAACTGCTGCGCCTGCTGCCCGCCAAGCATAAACCGCTCTAGAAACCCACGGCTTTCAATGAAATTTTGCAGTTCTCGCCGGCAGGCACGGTCTTAAGCAGCCCGGTCAGGAGCTCCGCCTTGCCCTCGGCCGCGCCCGCCGCGGCGCCATCCTCGGTGAGCGCGGCGCTGTACTGCAGTTCAAGCCCGCCTTTTACTTCCTTCAGGCCTGGCAGCAGCGAAACATACAGCTTGCGTTTTTTACCGCCCTCGGCCGAGAAGCCGGAGATCTCGGCGCGGCTGCCTTTAAGCGCGGCGACCCGCACCGGGAGTACCGCCTGCCCGCAGGCGAGTTCCGCGCTGAGCTGGTAATTGCCGGCGTCGCCCGGCTTGGGGGCGCGCCCCTCCAGTTCCAGGTAATAGCGCCAGGGCCCGTAAACGGCCGCCAGGATCTTTTTCCCGGGGACAAGCGCCACTTCAGACGCGGCCCTCATCACGGGGAGCCCCGCCTCTTCGCCGGCCAGCTCGAACGTATAATTCAGGACCGGCACGCCCCCCTTGGTCTCTTTAAGCAGGGACTTGAAAACGATGTCGGGCTTTTTTTCGGTTTTGGCTTCGGCCTTGCCGGCAAAGTCGTTCTGCGTTCCGGCCTCGTTCTTCTGCGAATGCGCGTAGGAGAGCTTCCCGTTCACGGCGGTCATCTTCAGCTGGTAGCTGTTGGCCGCGCTGAGCGGCGCGGCGGCGGCCAGCGCGAGGGCGGCGGCGAGAAGGATCGTCGGGATTTTCATTGCGGTTTCGAATGGGTTTCTTCGTGCGCTTTAAGCAGGGCCTCCAGCGCCTCCACCCGTTTTTCCAGCAGGGCCAGCCGGTCCGGCTGCGCGGGCGCGGCGGCAACAACGGGCTGCGCGGCCGGGGCCGCGGACACGGGCCCGGAAAAAAGCTGCTGGTACCGCGCTTCTTTCTGCCCGGCTTGCCGCGGCAGCCGCGCTACCAGCGGGTCCTCGGCGCGCGCGCAGAGTTCCTGCATGAGCCCCTCCACTTCGGCCGTGCCGGCAAATTCGCAAAGGCGGTCGGTGCGCCCTTTTATCTCGCCGGGGGTCTGCGGCCCGCGCAGCAGCAGCACGGTGATGACGCCTATTACTTTGGGGTCGGCGCTGTTAACGAGCCTGTCGATGTAGTGGCGGAACTTGGGCACGCGTTCGCCCGGTATCTGCTGGCGCTCCACCAGGCCTTTGCCGATGAGCGACTCCACCGCCCTGCCCATAGCGGCCGTGTCCAGGGTCATGACCGGCTCGCGGCTGGTCTTCTGGTTGCAGGCGTTGAGGAGGGAATTGAACGTAAGCGGGTACTGTTCCCTGGTGGTCAGCGACTTCTCCACCAGCGAACCGAGCACCCGCGCCTCTACCGCATCGAGTTCTGTTAGCATAGCCATATTTTAACTTAAAAAGTTCTTCCCTATTCAGGGCAAATACACGTGCTATCCACAGATCTTATCTGCAGGCGACATAAGGCACATTATCGTTAGTTCCCCCCGCCTTGCTCCCTGTCTTTTTCTTTCTGCCGCGGCGCGTTTTTTATCTTTCGCGCGGTTTTTCGGCCGGCTGTCCGGTCAGGGCTTGGGCTTGTTCGCCGCCTCCAGGCAGGCTATAAAAGCCAGGGTCACCTGGTAGCTGGCGTCGGGGGCGGGGACGGCGCAGCCCAATATTTCCGTGGGGCCCGCCATTTCTTTCAGATACTCGTCCCAGCGGGTGTCGCGGGCCCAGGCAAGCTGGTCATATTTTGGATTGTAGTTGTTGCGCAGGTGCGGCAGGTAGATAGCCAGGCCGTGCGACGCCGTGTCGCTGACGCGGCCTTTCTTATAGGCGAGGTTGTTGATGATCAGTTCGCCGCTCAGCGCCGCCATCAGGGCGCGGCCTTTCTCGCCCACCGGCCCCTGGGGGTCCACAGCGGCGGCCAGGCGGACGAAATCGTAAAGGTCTTTATTGTCGGATGCGGCGTAAGAGCCGGCTAAATAGGCTTTAGCATGAATGTCCGTCTTTTTATCCGAGGCCAGCAGCGCTTCGGTCCAGGCGTTGAAAGCGGTCATGAAACCGCCCAGCGCGGACATGCGCACCGCGGAAAGCGTGGTCTTCTGGTTGCGGGTCGCGTAAAAACCGTCATACGCGCTCACCATTTCAGCCGCCAGCTCCCCGCTGTTCTTGGAGCCTGTGAAAGATTTCAAGATCGTGTCGTAAGGGAAGCCCATGCCCGGCACGGTTTCCTCCGAGCCCACCACATAGTCGGCGTAGCCGTTAACTTCGTACAGCAATTCGGCCATCTGCATCAGGCAGGCGTCATAGGCCAGTATATCCACTTTGCCTATTTCCCGCATGGCCGCGCCCAGCTCCGGGGTGGAGATGTGGTTCTTGGTCTCAAAATCGTAGGAGATGCCCTTATTGACGGGCAGGTCCTTGGTAGTCAGCCAGCCCGAGCCGTGGTTCCAGACTATCAGCATATAATGCCTGGCGGGATAATTAGCCATTCCCCACTTCGCGAAATCCACCAGGTGCCGCCAATCGCCCATATCCACTTTGCCGAAAGACTGCAGCCGGTCGGACTTTATCTTTTCCTCGTTCCTGTCTTTGGTCACAAAATAGCGGCGTGAGCCGGTCCAGTTGCCGTCCCCGGCGGTGTCGCCGTTCTGGCCGTTCATGCGGCCTATTTCAGTTACGATATTCAGCTTGTCGCCCGAGCCGACCAGCTCCATCTTATTGAGATTGTACAAGCCGGCCCGCTCCAGGTCGTTCTTGCCGTTCACATAGACCAGCACGGTCCACTCTTTTACGCCCTGAATTTTATTATTGTTCCTGTCGGAAACGGGAGCCGGGGCCGAGACCCGCGGCGTGTCAGAAGCTGCCAGGGCCGCTTTAAAGCCGCCGGCTCCCCGGTCGAAATCCAGGGAGAAACCGGACGGGATGATCGAAAATGAAATTAAGATGAACGCGGCTGCTCTCACGGTCTTTATCTTTGTGTTGTACATATAAAGAGTATAGCGGGCATACTCTGAAAACGGCTGAGGTTAAGGGCCCAGGGCGGACTGGTATTAGGGGAAGGCTGTCTCTAGGCCTAATGGCCGGGAACAGACGCCGAATTTGATATAGTCTAAGCCGGAACAGCGGGCTCAGGACAACAAAAATGAACGAAGAAATAGTCAGAACCTCCGCCCTCAGGCGCGAATACGGCGAGGTTGTCGCCGTCAACGACGTTAATTTTTCAGTGCCCAAAGGGGCAGTGATGGCCCTGGTCGGCCCCAACGGCGCCGGCAAAAGCACCCTGCTCAAGATGCTTTCGGCCCTGCTCGAGCCCACGCGCGGCTCCGCGGTGGTCAACGGCGTGGACATCAACGAGAACCCGCGCGGCGTGCACGCCTCGGTGGGCTTCCTGCCCGACTTTTTCGGTTTATACGAGGAAATAGCGGTGAAGGAATACCTGGAATATTTCGCGCGCGCCTACGGCGTGCCGGAGGACCGGCGCGAAAAGCTGATAGCGGACACCCTGGCCGACGTGGACCTGACCGGCAAGGCCGCCGGCAAGGTGGGGGCGCTCTCGCGCGGCATGCGCCAGCGCCTGGCCATAGCGCGCACGCTGCTGCACGAACCGCCGCTCCTGCTGCTCGACGAGCCGGCCTCGGGCCTGGACCCGGAAGCGCGCCACGGCCTGCAGAAACTTTTCACGCGCCTGGCGCAGTCGGGCAAGACGCTGGTGGTCTCTTCGCACATCCTGACGGAGCTGGAAGACTACTGCACCCACGTGGCCATCCTGCGGCAGGGCAATTTGGTGGCCTGCGGGAGCCTCGCCGAGGTGAGCGCCTCCATCGTCAAGACGCGCCGCATCCGCCTCAGGCCCGCGGGCGGCCTGGAGGCCGCGCGCACGGCGCTGGCGGCGGCGGGCATCACGCCCTCCCTCGAGGCCAACAGCCTGTTCTTTACTTTCCCCGGCGGCGACGAAGAGCTGGCCGCCCTGCTCAAACGCCTGGTGGACGCGGGCGTAAAGGTTATCTCTTTCGGCGAGGAAGGCGGCGGCATCCAGGACACTTACCTGGCCTCCCTGGAGCAGAAACTATGATCCGCCCCGACCGCCACTTCCCCGAGATCTACCGCTACTGCAAGCAGGAAGCGGGCCGCGTGCGGCTCGTCTCCGGCTTCGCCGGCGCCACGGCGCTCTGCCTGGCCGCGGCCTTTTTGGTGAAACACACCACCGGCTCGTGGTACGACTTCCTCAAGATCGTCACCTTCATGCAGTTCAACATGCTGCTCTTCTACGGCACCCTCTGCACGGCCAAGTCCGTAACGCAGGAGCGGGCCGCGCGCACGTGGGATTTCCAGCGGCTCACCCCGCTTTCCGCCTTCAGGCTGGCGGCGGGCAAATTCCTGGGCGCGCCGGTGTTCCCCTGGTTCCTGGCGGCGTCCATGCTGCCGGCGGGCCTGGCGGCCGGCCTGCTGGGGACCGGCATACAGACCGATTTCCTCTGCCGCTACGCGCTGGGGATAACGGCCTCGCTCTTGTTCATGGCGGCGGGCCTGCTGGCCTCGTCCTACGACGAGACCGGCGGCAGCGGCGCGGGCTTCCTCTCGGGGCCGCTGCTGGGGCTGGTAGGCCTCAGCGTGCTGAACACCGGGTTCCGGTACCGCGACCAGGTACTGGGGCTTTACCCGGAACCCATGGGTTTCTACGGCTATACGCTGGGCTACGTGCCCGGCGTCACTTTCCTTTCGGTCAGCTTCCTGGTCTTCGCCGCCTGGGCCTTTTTGGGCGCGCGCTACCGCATAGGCCGCGACCTGCTGGAAAAGCGCCGCCTGTGGCGCATGCCGGCCTTCATGTTCTTCCTGGCCTGGTACGCCGCCGGCATGGCCATGGCCGACAATTCACGGCCGCCGACCGCGCCTGTTTCCGCCCTGCTGCTGCCGGCCCTGGCGGCTTATATCTCCGCGGTGCTGTCGGGCGAAAGGCGCGAATACTGGCGGCGCTGGCTGTCCCCCGGCGGCCGCCTGGCCGCCAGGCTCGACGAGGCCCCCGCCTGGCTAAAGGGCACGGCCGCCGTGTTCCTGATAGCGGCGGTGCTGGCCGGGATCAATTTTTTCACCGGCCTGTTCGGGCCGCCCACCGCCTTCTGGCGGGCCTTCGTGCTGCTGCCGCTGTTCCTGCTGCGCGACATGATGTTCCTGCAATGGTGCCGCTTCTCCAACAGCCGCCGCCCCGAGGTAATGGCGCTCATCTACATCGCGCTGGCCTACGCCCTGCCTGGCATGATCCTGGGCCCCACGGGCATGAAGACCGCCATGCCGTACTTCGTCCCGTACGTCTACGCCAATATCAGCGCCGCCGCCAACCTGGCCGGCCCGCTGGCGCAAGTGCTTGTGATGGGCTACTTCCTTTACAGGAAAACCAAGGGGACGCTGGTAAGTATTTAAGTTTTCATGTTTATGAAAGAAGAGGAAAACCAGATATTCCGGCGCCTGGCGGTTTCAAGCCTCGAAAGATGTCTTGCCAGGCTTTCAAAGACCTCCGCCGGGGCCTGGGAAGTGACCGGAAGCGTGGTCTTCCGCGGCACTCTGCCGGACGCCGTCGGCCAGCACGATTTCAAGAATAATTCCGCGGCCGCGGTTTACTCCAAGGTCAAAGGCGCGTTCCCGGTCACGTCGATGATGCTCTTCGATCCCGAAGACGCCGGGCATCTCTCTAAATGTTTTTTTGAGAATTCCTTCTCCAGGGACGCCCGGCCCGAGATAACCGGGGAAGTTGTCCTCCTCGAGCTGGGCAACATAGTGCTTAACTCGCTGGTCAATGCCGTGCTGAGCTTTGCAAAGAAAAGCAGCATACCTTCCATGCCCAGGTACGTGGAAGGGGCCCCCCAACAGGTGATCGACGCAGTGGGGAAGGTGGTGGGCCTGAATCGTAATTTCCGGATATTCAAGGCCACGCTGCTGACCAGCCGCAACGGGCGCGCCGGGAAAAGCGAAGTGTTCGCGCTGATCCCCGGGAAGCTTGCGGCGGTGGTAGGGAAGGTTACGCTGCTGGATGAATAACTGCATAAAACCAAAGGGACGCTGGTAAGGTTTTAAGTTATTACCAAGAATTCCCTGCCAGTTGATAAAACCTTAAAAACTTACCAGCGTCCCCTCTACCCCTCTACTTGTCGCGCAGGCCCACCCTGCCCACCAGCGGCAGCTTCAGCGCCGGGCGCAGCAGGTCCACGCCGAAGGTCAGCCCCAGCAGGTTGATCTCGATGCCATCCTTAGCCCCCACTGTCACGCCGGCCGCCCCGAAGAGCGAGACTTGCGCGCCGGTGCGCGTCTCCGAGACGCCGGCCACCCCGCCCAGCCAGTCGCGGCCGATGGCGTTAGGCGGCAGTTCCACGCCTATCTCCGGCACGCGGCGCAGGATGTGTGAAATAAAAGTGTTGCTGTTGGGGCCGGGCCAGGCGCGGTACTTGTCCGGCCAGGGATAGGAAGCGGCCGCTTCGGCTATGCGCGGTATCACCCGCGCCGCCCTTTCACCCCGGAGGTCGAACAGGAGGCGCGGTTTTTTTCCGTACCAATGCCTGTCCGGCACATCCTCCTCTATCGAAACGGCGCTAAGGCCGCGGCGCAGCCGCCAGCCCACCAATTGGTAAACCTTGTAGGCGGAGGCGCCCTTCTCTTTAACCGCGATCCAGGAATGCACCGCGAAGACGCCGCGCCAGTCATAGGCGCGGGCGGCGAAGCCCTGCACCACCGCCCCTGTTTCCCCGGCGGGCAGCGGGGAGAGGCCGGCGCTGGAGCGGTCGGCGGTGCGCCAGTCGCCGCCGGACCAGGGCTTGGCGTCTATCACGGCGGCGCTGAGCGGCAACAGGGCCGCCAGCCAAAGTACGCGGCGCAGGTAAAGCCTCTTCTTCATGCTGAAAGTTTAGCAGATTCTCCTGTGCCCTACTCGCCGGTGAGGGCGTAGAGGAAGCCGTCCAGGGCGTTGATGAAGAGGGTGTTGCCGGAGACGGCGGGGGACGAGGCCGCGGGGGCGCCCAGGGCGTAACGGCTTAAAATTTTCCCCTCCTTGCTTATACAGAAAACGCCGCCGGACAGGTCTACGGCCCAGACGCAGCGCGCAGACACCGCGGGACTGGAGACCACCTGGTTGCCGCCGGTCTTGTACGGCACCGCGGAGAGCGCCGAAGGGCCGGCGAAATCCAACGTCCACAGCACCGCGCCGTCTGCGGCCCGCACTTTTACCAGCCGCCATTTTCCGTCGATAGCGTAAAGCGCGCCTTCGGCCGCGTCCAGCGCCGGGGTGGCCACGGCGCGCTCGAAACCGGGCACGGACCAGAGCGTTTTGCCGCCGGCCAGGTCCAGCGCCTGCAGTTTGGCGTCTCCCACCACATAAAGCGTTTTACCGTCGGTCACCGGCGCCGCGCCGTAGCTTTCTTTTATATCGCCAAGGATGGCCGCGGTGCCTTTGGCCAGGTCGATGTCCCAAAGGCCGTCGCGCCAGAGCGTGCCCAGCACCGCGTGCCCGCCGTACAGCGCCGGGCTCATCAGCGTGGCGCCCCAGTCGTCAACTTCCGGGGCCGCGTACAGGGACGCAGCGCCGCCGCGCGCGTTGTCGGCTTCTATATGGTACCGGGTGCCGCCCAGGTGGCGGCCGGTTGCGTCCGCGGCGGTAGCGCCGGGGGTGTGCACGCGGTTGAGCGGCGCGGCCGGGCGCAGCACGCCGGCTATATGGCCGTCCTCCGGATCGAGCGTGAGCAGTTCGCCGTTAACGGTCAGCGCCGAGAGCATCCCGGCGGTAACCGTGGGCGTGTGAATAACGTCGGAAGGCAGCTCGGTGCGCCACAGGAGCGCGCCCGAGGCCGCGTCGAAGGCCGAGAGCTGCGGCTTGCTGTCCGACGTCCAGGCCATGGCCGCCGTGTAGACGCGCCCGTCGTAATAGACCGGGGAATTGGAAAAAGGAATACCGCCGGTATCCGCCGCCCAGGCGGCGGAGAGCGCGGGCCCCGGTGAATCCGCGG
>Ga0209417_1006954_pt1 | contig 11246 bp, 7 predicted proteins | sample RifGroF2_FD_184002 | JGI IMG/M metagenome (GOLD analysis project Ga0209417, IMG submission 184002) | Groundwater microbial communities from Rifle, Colorado, USA - Groundwater F2 (SPAdes) (version 2) | ecosystem: Environmental > Aquatic > Deep subsurface > Groundwater | place: Rifle, Colorado... | reverse complement strand
GATGACATCAACACTATCTCTTTGATTACTCGTTTATCTAAATCCGTCGTTAACCAGTATATTGACTTATTACCTTACGACTCTTAATTTTATTTCACCCTTCCTTTGGTATCATTTGATACTATTTTATCAGGAGCATTTTTTTGGTTTCGCTGTAACTGCCGCTTTGCAAGCGGTAAAAATAAACCCCGCTTGGTATCTCTCGACTTCGCTCGAGATGACGTGCATTAAACGATACAGTGTAATTTCCCGGTTGCTTGTACTCGTCAACTAATGTGGCAACTTCTCTTCCAAGTACATCGTAAACTTTTAATGTCGTAGAGACGACCTGCCGGGTCGTCTCTACATTTGGTATTGTAAAGTTTATTGTTGTTTCCGGATTAAACGGATTAGGGTAGTTTTGGGAAAGACTAAACTGTGCTGGAATTGTTTTTTCATCTTCCACAGAAACATAAGTACCATATTCTTTACCATTAATTTTTGCGTAAATAAGATCACATTGATAATGAATCGGAGTTACAAAAATATCTGTATAGTAGCGCATCACTTCCCCAAGACCTAATCCAAATTCAGCCCCACTGTAAGAAGTTGAACTAATACATACTTGCTCAATTTTTCTTGCTTTCCTTAAAACATCAAAAAAGGGCTTTTCAGTTAAAGCTGTAACTTTTGTACAACGAGAAATATAATCTCCAAACTTTCCAAATAGACTATCGATTTTTCCAACATTCGGCTCAAAATTCATTCCGTAGACAATACCATTTGTACTGTCTACACGAACATATTTGTACCCTAATGGAAAGTACTTATATGGTAAAATGTATTCTTTTATCACGAAATATTTAAACCCGTCAGCAAGAACTGTATCACTAATTACTTTTTTGTATGCAATCCATTTTGATCTTGGATTACCCGGAGAACCCGGCCAAACTTCAGTGCCTTGGTATTGCCAAAAGTCTCCAACATGAAGCGGATAATAATTTAGTTCTTCTCGTGTTTGAGCGAATGAAAGCGCAGAAAAGAAAAAGAATAATACAATCACAAGTTTTTTCATAAATCCCCAAAGAGGTTGTACCAAATAAAACTAATTCAACAAAGACACGCAAGACAACAAAAATTCTCTATTCTTGCTCATCCATAAAAAAGCCATCTCATTTTTCAGAGATGGCTTCAATCAACTTAATTAATAAAAACCGAGAACCCCATTGCTAACGCTAAACTGTTGTAGCCGTTTCTTTTGTCGGCACCTTTTGGATTCATAGTGTACATTGTATAAGAAATACCAATATTTAATAATCCGCTTTTACCAACAAGCAATTTAATTCCTCCTTTTCCTCCGTAACTGATACCGCTAAGGTCAAGTTTTTCTCCACTTCCCAACGGGTCAGCGTCGGAAGTAACCGCTGTGTAACCAATCCATGCTTCCACAAAAGGAAAAACATTTCCGTTGCTGGAAAATGTATATCCCGGAACAACAAATAACATAAGATTTGTTATGGAATCATCCGAGCCGGCTAGTTTAACAATATTAATTCCCGGACTAATACCCAGCGAAAAGTTATTCGTTACAAAATAATTAACATAAGGCATAAAATTCAGCAGTGAAGTTGATTCGTCTGCCGTTTCACCATTTGCAACAGCGGTAGAACTTGAGTATGAAATGGCACCGCCCATTTCTGTAACACCCTTTGAACCAAATTGTGCATATAGGCTACATGTTGCAGTTAGGAATAAGAACAATGCAGTTAATAGTACAAACGATTTTTTCATAAACCACCTCCTAATCAATATGATTTGTTGTTGTGTTAGTTTCGGAAAAAACTGCTCGCAATTCTTTTAGTTTGTCCAAGTTTAGAAACAATAGCAATTTTGCATCTATCTGTTATTGCTTCAAAAACAATCATGTTCAATTAAGTGTCGTAAGCGAGATCGAGCATTTTTAGGCATAGCATACTGAGCATAATTTTAGGTTCACAGCTTGGTATGTTTTCACCAAAGCGGCTATTTTCATCGAGACTCATTTTCTTGGCTTTCTCTTTGCATTCTTCAATTGCACCGGAATTTTTTACAAGTTCTATTCCTTCTTGAAGAGCATCAGCGTTTTTTCTTTGTTCCGGCGAGCATAAAATGTTAATCAATCTGCTGCTTTTTTTACTTTCCAAATTTTTAATGGCTCTAACAATCACATAAGTTAATTTGCCGCAAGATATATCCTCGCCGCAGACTTTTGTCCACCGCGGAGAATCACTAAAGTTGTGAATATCGTCAACAATCTGAAACGCAACAGCAAACGCGCGGGCGTAATCAATGCATATTTGTTTCATCTTATCATCAACTTCGGCAATAACGGCAGCAACTTCCGCTAAACCTTTTGCACCCGCAGCAGTTTTATAATCATACAATTGTAAAATCTTTTCTTCTAACGAATCATTCATCCATAATTTTAGGTTTTCTTCGGACAAATATTTTGACCAGTAGATATCAACAGTTTGACCAAAATGCGCTTGAAGATATGTCTTCATCATTATTTCATGAATGCGCAATTTCTTCGGATCGCTCAGATATTTGTGATTGAATAGTTCCACAGATGGCAAAAAGTAAAGTGTGTTACCGGCATTGATTGCCACATCGAGTCCGTATTTAAGATGAAGGCATTGTTCCCCTCTTCTCAAAAGTGAATTGTCCTCTATGTCATCAATAATTAGCGCGCCTGAGTGAACCAGCTCCGCCAGGCAAGCCGATGCTTCATAATTTAAGGAAGCAACACCGAGAGCTTCCACCATCAGAATACCAAAAATTGGGCGCCATCTTTTTCCCCGCCGGGAAATTAAATCCCAAACCGGTGTGGCAAGTAATTTAGAATATGCTTCCGGCTCATGCTGCCAGAACGGTTTGCCAACAAATTTTTCAATGTCGGCATTTTCAAATTTCTTTGGAAAAAATTCTTCAATCCTTTTGTCAACCCTATCAGCAAGGGTTTGTAAATAATTTTGGAAATCGAAAATGTAACCGTAGCCGTAAAACTCAGCTCTTGCTCTGCCGTAAACTTCCCTTCCATTTAGCTTTCCATTTACTTTACCGGCGCCTTCCCAAATTGCTCTGCTGTTTCCAATAATCATAATTTCCTGATCATCTATCAGCGGTTCGTAAATTGCCTCAAAATTAAATTCCGGAATATGTATTTGGCAAATTACCGGATACTTAATATGTGTTTTTGGACTTTCCCAAAATTTTAAATGTTTAACCGAAACATCTTTGTAAATAGTAGAGTGAGATTCTTTGGAATGAACAACTGCACTTGCAAAAATTATTTCGTTAGTGCGCATGTGTTTATGAATTAAAATAATTACATCGGTTCCATCGCTAAGATTCATTCCAAACCAATCCCAGCCAAGCACTTTCTTGCTAGCGTCATCTGTCACAAACCAACAGTAGTCTCCCCACTGGTGATCAAACCAAGCCTCTCCGTTTACTTTTTTATCATTTATTATTCCGTTCAGTTTCATTCTCGGATAAGTTGCGTAAGTCATTTCTCCTTTAAGTGATTTATTTCTTTCTTCACTTTCCAGAAGAATTCTCGAGTACTTCGGTTTTAAAATGATTGAAACATGCTTTTCGTTTTTGGGGATAAAAAAATCAAGTAGAAATTCATTTCCCATTTGCTGTATTAATAAATCATTCCAGCTAATTTTTAATGGCGTTTGCGTTATTTCCGCAAAGCTTTCGCTAAGTTTGATCGGTCGTGGCGGTCCATGCTTTTTTAATTCCTGATATAGGACTTTTGCAAGTTCTCTATCCACTTCAGAGTCATCCAGAAGTTCAATCCGTTTAAAAATTCCATCAAGAATCGAATTATCAATCTGACTCAGAACATAATTTTCACCGGTTTTAACATCTAGAAAAGTAAGTAATACGGAATAGCCGCTTTTAACGGGTTCATTTTTTGGCGACACATTTATTCTAAAAAAGGAAACCATGAACTCATACTGTTCATCTTGAGAGGAAATTGTTCCTTGGAAAAACCACCATTCGATTGGATAAGCTTCGTGAGGTACCTCTAATTCTACTTCTTCAGCAAAGGTCTGATCTTTCATTAGAACCTCTAAGAATGTAAGAAGTATCTTAAAATTTTTTGTGGAAAGGTTTCTTATTCAAAGTATAACTTGCTATCAATTTATAAATTAAAAGAATTTCATCCAACGTTTTTTTGCTGAATTTCATTTAGTGATAACGAAGGGAGTTAATAGGTTATTTTTTAAACAAATGATTACACAACTCAAGAAGAACGGTAATTACTTTGTAGTTAGAAATAGAGACTACATATTATTCATTACATCAATCATTGCCTTATGCACTTTGCCGTTGCTTGCTAAAATCTGCTTATCAAAAATGTTCATAGGTTTGCCTTGAAAATCCGTTACAATACCTCCTGCTTCTTCAATTAATAATTTGCCCGCTGCCATGTCCCATGCGTTAAGCGAAACTTCCCAAAAGCCATCAAAGACACCTTCAGCTACGTAACACATATCAATAGCAGCGGAACCAAGTCTTCTTACCGCGCGCGCTACCCGCAAAAACGACGCAAATCTCTCGTAAGCATTATCCGGGTTTTCGTGCACGTTATAAGGAAAGCCGGTTACCAAAACACTTTTATGTAAATCATCGTTTGTGCTTACGTTAAGTTTTCTTCCGTTGCAAAACGCTCCGCTTCCCTTTTCAGCAGAATACATCGCGTCACGCATAACATCATAAATAACTCCGCAGATCATTTCGCCGTTTTTTTGTACGCCAATGGAAACGGAAAATATCGGCAATCCGTGTGCAAAGTTTGTAGTGCCGTCAAGCGGATCAATCACCCACAAATATTCACCGGTAGATTCGTGACTTCCACTTTCTTCTGCCAAAACAGAGTGGGTTGGAAATTCTTTCTTTATAAAATCAATAATTATCTTTTCTGATTTTTTATCATACTCGGTAACAAGATTAGCAACGTTAGTTTTGTATTCAATCGAAAAATTCTTTCCAAAACCACCGCGTAAAACTTCGCCGGCTTCACGGGCAATGTAAATCACTTTATCAAGCATTTAATTTCCAAAATTTGTTTGTTCAAAAATATGCTATTATAGACTATTATGCCCGGAGCTTCTTCTTGAACATGATCTTACTCTTCCTTTTATTTCCAGATCAAGATCACGATTAAGAGTAAGATCAAGTACAAAATAATGGACAAATCGCTTCCTTGTAAGCCCTATTCATTATTGGTATATTTGAAACAAAAGCATTTACGGAGATAGTAAATTAGATGAACGATCAAGTAATTAAGTCAAGCTCTGATATAACGACAATCGAAAGCATACCGGCAGTTTTACCGGTTTTACCGTTGAGGGATAATGTGATTTTCCCTTATATGATTTTTCCAGTTCTCGTCGGGAGGGAAACTTCAATCCGGGCAGCAAATTTTGCGCTCGATGGCTCCAAATACATTTTTCTTGCAGCTCAAAAGCGCGCCAATGTTGAAGAACCTGCCAAAGAAGATATTTATGTTGAAGGAACAATTGCCAAGATTATTCAGATTCTGAAACTTCCAAACGGACTTCTTAAAATTTTAGTTGATGGAATAATTCAAGGAAGAATTGTAGCGTACACTGAGAGAACAAACTTTTTTGAAGCTGAGATAGAAGTAGTAGCTCCGGTTGATGAGGATAAGCGCGAGATGAACGCCCTGATGAGACAGCTAACCAATTTATTTAAAGAGTATGTTAAATCGAACAAAGCTATTCCGCCGGAAGCTGTAAACGCTTACGAAAACATTGATGAGTATGACCGCAAACTTTTTTACGTTTCCGCCAATATCAACCAGGCTATGGATGTGAAGCAGAAAATTCTTCAAAAGTTTACGCTTTCTGAACAGCTTTATGAAGTTATCAGAATACTCAATTCTGAAATTGAAATTCTGAAAATTGAAAAAGAGATTGAAGGAAAAGTGCAAGAGAACATTCAGAAAACTCAGCGCAAGTTTATCATACAAGAACAGATTAGAATTCTTCAAGATGAGCTTGGTGATGAAGAAGAATCATCTCCGGAGTTTATAAAGCTGAAAGAACGCATTGATCAAGCGAAGATGCCGGAACAAGTTTACGAGAAAGCGATTGAAGAGTTTAACAAGTTGAGAAAAACTCCGCCTAGTTCACCGGAAGCAACCGTTCTCCGCAATTATCTTGATTGGTTGATAGATGTTCCTTGGTATAAAAAAACCAAAGATCATCTTGATATTAAGAACGTAAGAAAAATTTTGGATGAAGATCATTACGGATTAGATAAGCCAAAAGAAAGAATTGTTGAACACATTGCGGTACTAAATCTTGTAAAGAATATGCGTGGACAAATTCTATGTTTTGTAGGACCTCCCGGCGTGGGCAAAACTTCGCTGGGCAAATCAATTGCGCGCGCGCTTGGTAGAAATTTTGTTCGTATTTCGCTCGGCGGTGTTCGTGATGAAGCCGAAATACGCGGGCACAGAAGAACTTACATTGGCTCAATGCCCGGCAAGATTGTTCAATCCATGAAAAAAGCTAAGAGTATTAATCCGGTGATGTTGCTTGATGAAATTGATAAGATGAGCATGGATTTCCGCGGCGACCCATCGGCTGCAATGCTGGAAGTTCTCGATCCGGAACAAAACCATACTTTCAACGATCACTACCTTGATATTGATTATGATCTCTCTCAGGTGATGTTCATTACTACGGCAAATGTTCGTTACAATATTCCATTGCCTCTTCAAGACAGAATGGAAATTATTGAGCTGCCCGGTTATCTGGAACATGAAAAAATTCAAATTGCAAAGCGGCACATCAATCCAAAACAAATTGTTGCTCACGGTTTAGATAAATTTGATGTTGACTTCAAGGATGAAGCAATCAAAAAAATTATTCTTGAGTACACACGTGAAGCCGGTGTAAGAAATCTCGAACGGGAAATCGCTTCTGTTTACAGAAAAACCGCCAGAGATATAGTTCTTGCTCAAGCAACAAATGGTAAAAAAATTAGATCTAACAAGAAATTTGTGATTGATGAGGCGACGATAGAAAAGTATTTGAGAGTTCCCCGCTACAGAACCCAAAAAGCTGAAAAAGAAGTTCGCGTTGGTAGTATTACGGGATTAGCATGGACAAGCGTAGGCGGCGAAATTCTTCAAGTAGATGCTACAATTATGACCGGCACAGAAAAGCTTACATTGACGGGACAGTTAGGAAATGTAATGAAGGAATCGGCTCAAGCCGCACTTAGTTATTTACGTTCTAACGCAAAAGAATTTGGACTTGATGCGAATTTTACAAAAGGCAAAGAAGTTCACATTCACCTTCCGGAAGGCGCTATTCCTAAAGATGGTCCTTCTGCCGGAATTACAATGGCGCTTGCAATGTACTCAGCTTTCAGTGCAAAACCAGCCCGCAGCGATGTTGCAATGACCGGTGAAATTACTTTGCGCGGTAAAGTTCTTGCAATAGGCGGATTGAATGAAAAACTTTTGGCAGCAAGACGCAGCGGAATTAAAACTGTTCTTATTCCTAAAGACAACGAGAAGGATTTAACGGAAATAAAAGATGAAGTGAAACAAGGACTGAAGATTATTCCAATTCAGACTATTAAAGAAGCGGTTCCTCACGTTTTTACAACTGTGAAAAATTCTAAAAAGATAAACAAGAAGAAATCGAAGTAATGGCAGAAGCAGTTTTAATAGATAAGAACCTTTCTGATGTTGAAATTTACAAAGCGGCTATTCCGCAAATTGAATATCTGTTGAATCCGGAAGAACCGATTGTTTCTAATCTCTCAAATGTAAGTGCTGTTTTGAAAGAAGCATTTACCAAAATTAGCTGGGTTGGTTTTTATTTATTGAAGAATAACAAACTACACCTTGGGCCATTTCAAGGGAAAGTTGCGTGTACTACAATTGCTGTTGGCAGCGGAGTGTGCGGCGCTTCAGTTCAGCTTGGAGAAACTATTATTGTTGATGATGTAGATAGTTTTCCCGGACACATTGCTTGCGACTCGAACTCAAAATCTGAAATTGTTGTTCCGTTAATTCATGATAGTTCTATTCATGGTGTACTCGATATTGATAGCCATCTACCGGCTTCATTTAATTTGCACGATAAGATGTATTTGGAAATGATTTGCCGAGCAATTACAGATAAACTAAATTTTAATTCGTTAAAAGACATACTAAAATAAATATGAGCGAAAATAATTTTGTTGTAACCGCCAGAAAATGGCGCCCGCAGACTTTTAGTGAAGTGGTTGGACAAGAACACATTACCACTACAATAAAGAACGCAATTATAAATAAGCGTGTTGCTCATGCTTACTTATTTACCGGTCCACGCGGCTGCGGCAAAACCACCACCGCCAGAATTCTTGCTAAGACTTTAAACTGTCTTAATCCGGTTAATGGCGAGCCTTGCAACAAATGTGAAATGTGTGAATCATTTTTGAATTCACAAACTCTTGATATAATTGAAATTGACGGCGCTTCAAACCGTAGGATTGAAGAGATTAGAACGTTGCGCGAGTCTGTTAAGTATGCACCTACTAAAGGCAATTACAAAGTCTATATTATAGATGAAGTGCACATGCTTACGACTGAGTCGTTTAACGCACTTCTCAAAACTCTGGAAGAGCCGCCCGAGCATACAATTTTTATTTTCGCTACAACAGATATTCATAAAGTTCCTTTAACGATCATTTCCCGCTGCCAGCGTTTCGATTTCCGCAGAATAGAAATTGCCGCAATCAAATCACATCTTCAAAAGATTGCACTTGCAGAAAGTATTGAAATAGATGATCTGGCTTTAAGTCTTATCGCCAAAAAAGCAGATGGAGCTTTGCGTGATGCACAGAGTTTGTTCGATCAAGTAATTTCGTTTAGCGGTAACAAGGTTGATTCAAACGAACTTTCTGCAATGTTTAATCTCATTGATGAAGAAGTCTATTTTGATATTTCTTATTCATTGTTAGAGAAGAACTTTGCCAGCGCATTTGAAGTAACACAAAAGATTTACGCTAACGGATGGAATTTCATTGATTTTCTAAATGGTTTAACAGAGCACTTTAGAAATATTTTAACTGTTGTGATCAGGAAAGACATTAACCTTATTGAAGGAGCTGAAATATTTAGACAAAAGTATATCATTTACGCAGATAAGTTTTCAGAAGGTGATCTCTTGAGGATTCTCTCTTTCATAAACAAAACTTCTTATGAACTAAAAACCTCATCTAATCAAAAGTTAAAATTGGAAGTTGCTCTTGTTCATTTAATAGGATTAGAGCGCTCTTCGACTATTTCGGATTTAATTTCCAAGCTGGATAAAACAGAATTTAAATCATCCTTCAGTTCTTCTTCCGTTCAAGAAATAGCTAAACCGTTTAGCGCTAAGAATGCAAGTCCAATAAAGAATATTGAACCGGTTCTGCAAAGCGAAATTAAGATTCCGCAAGTAGAATCGTTTGTTGTTCCGCAGGCAAAAACTGATTCCGATTTGCCAAATGTTATTGAGCAATGGAAAAGTTTTGTTGATCAAGTTAAGAGTGAAAAAGTATTTTTCGGTTCTGTGTTGTTTAATTCCAGTCCTGTAAATTTTGCAAATGATCAAATCCATTTGGAAGTAGATCACCCGGATGATGAAGACATAATTAAAAGCAACGAAACTTATTTAGACTCAAAGACAAAAGAAGTTTTCGGTAAGCGGCTAAAATTCAACGTAAGTAAGAAAAGATCATCTGCTAAAAAAGCAGCAAGTGGCGCAGAAACAATTTCTAGCAAAGATGAGAGCTCACTTGCTCAAAGTATAATTAATGATCTTGGCGGAAAAGAAATAAATAGATTATAGAACACATTGCGTATAGTTTACAAAAGTAAAGCTTCATCTTTTGATGAGGCTTTTTTTATACCACATAAGTATTTAAAACAACAAAGTTCTACCGAAAATCAATAGGTCTTTCTAAAAATAAATTCGGCTGCTAACGGATTCTAATTTTAGCGGGACTCCCATACACCTTATGTGTTTAAAATAAGAAAACCCTTCAGCGTAAAACATTGAAGGGTTCTAAAAAATAAATCCTGGCGACTACCTACTCTCCCACACACCTGCGCATGCAGTACCATCGGCGTATAAGGGCTTAACTTCTCTGTTCGGAATGGGAAGAGGTGTTTCCCCTTAGCTATAGCCACCAGAAAATTTTTGTTTCTGTCAAAAATAAAATGAAAGAAAGAAAGAGTGAGTCATATAACATCTGTCTTGAAAAAAAATAATGGCTAAGTCGCACGACTTATTAGTATTACTCGACTAAACATATTACTATGCTTACATCTGTAACCTATCAACCTAGTAATCTCCTAGGAGTCTTTAGGTCTTGCGACGGGATACCTCATCTTGAAGTGTGCTTCGCACTTAGATGCTTTCAGCGCTTATCACATCCGTATATAGCTACTCAACAATGCTACTGGCGTAACAATTGATTCACTAGAGATACGTTCACTTCGGTCCTCTCGTACTAGAAGCGACTCTTCTCAAGTATCCTGCGCCCGCATAGGATAGGGACCGAACTGTCTCACGACGTTCTGAACCCAGTTCACGTACCGCTTTAATTGGCGAACAGCCAAACCCTTGGGACCTTCTTCAGCCCCAGGATGCGATGAACCGACATCGAGGTGCCAAACCTTGCCGTCGATATGAACTCTTGGGCAAGATCAGCCTGTTATCCCCGGCGTACCTTTTATCCTTTGAGCGATGGCCCTTCCACTCGGAACCACCGGATCACTTAGCCCTGCTTTCGCATCTGCTTGACCTGTATGTCTCGCAGTTAAGCTCTCTTATGCCTATGCACTCAACGCATGATTACCAACCATGCTGAGAGAACCTTTGGGAGCCTCCGTTACATTTTAGGAGGCGACCGCCCCAGTCAAACTACCCGCCTAACACTGTCCCTTACCCAGATTCATGGGTAGAGGTTAGAATCCAAATAAAACAAGGGTGGTATTTCACATTGCGACTCCATCGAAGCTAGCGCCCCGACTTCAAAGTCTCCCACCTATTCTACACATGCCTTACCCGAACCCAATGTTAGGGTGCAGTAAAGGTGCACGGGGTCTTTCCGTCCATATGCGGGTAACCGGCGTCTTCACCGGTACCACAATTTCACCGAGCCCGTGGTTGAGACAGTGCCCAAATCGTTACACCATT
>Ga0209417_1006952_pt1 | contig 11249 bp, 9 predicted proteins | sample RifGroF2_FD_184002 | JGI IMG/M metagenome (GOLD analysis project Ga0209417, IMG submission 184002) | Groundwater microbial communities from Rifle, Colorado, USA - Groundwater F2 (SPAdes) (version 2) | ecosystem: Environmental > Aquatic > Deep subsurface > Groundwater | place: Rifle, Colorado... | reverse complement strand
TTCCCTTTGGAGATTTACCTTGATACGGAGAACCTTTCAATGCTGTTTATATGTAAATTTTTTAACAGACAAATTTTTTGTGATAACAATTTTGAAAACAAATATGCCCTAGTAATATATATTTGCCTTGATACAGTGGAAAAAGATTATACGGCGATATCAGAACGAATGGCAGACAACGGCGCCTTTTTTAAGTATATTGCAAGAAATAACGCAAAATATGTAAAAAATTACAGATATTTAGTTAATTGTTTCATGGAAAACAGAGAAAAATTTCTGAAGAATTGGGAAAGTTCTGAAACATATTTTAATGAAAACAAATCTGTAGTCTTTAAGAGTCAAAGCGTATCCAGTTCTCTGTTTCTTTCCCAAAAACTAAATCCATATTTTCGCTCATTTTTTAAAGAAATTAGTGAAAATTTCAGTGTTTTAAATAAATTGAAAACAAATACTCGAAATATTAAAATCATAAAATCGGATAATTTTTTTATCTTTAGAGGAAAAAGAGAGGCGAATTTTAATTCCGATCCTAACAGAAAAAAACGCTCCTTCAAAATCCGAATATCTGAAAGGTTATGCAAAGAAAACAATATATCTGAACAGAAAGAAAAAAATATATTGTGAGACGGATGAGTATTACTCCGGCAGGATAATAAAAAGCCCTGATCCTGACTGTGGTACATGTAACGAGCATATGTTTATTAAATACTATTTTGACGGTACTGAAAAAAAAGTAATTAAAGTCGTTGTCTCTATAACCACAGACGAAAAGCGTCCATACAAAGGAGACTTAATGGGAAATATTACATTGAAACAGGCAAAAGAGTTTCTTGTCAAATGGGGCATCAAAGTTGACGAACTTGATTACAATATAGAAAAATTCCCCAAGGAGACAATCGATGGAAAACCAAACACCATAGGTTATGCCTACCATGAAGATGATGAAGTATAAAAATCGGCTTTTTATTGCCTTCTCTCACTTCGTTGCGAAGGCTCCGTAATTGCGCATACTTTCACTCATTGGAGATGAGCGACCAGCGCTTTCGGTCGCTGGACTCGAGGTGTTGCATCCATCTTTTATTACTTTTGGCAGAGCCGTCCAAGTACTCTCCTGCTAATTTAATCCGGTAAAAGGTTCAAGAATTTTGGAAATCTCCGCCATCAATGTTAAAGTATTTCCGTAAATCTTGAGGAGGGAACTTTATTATGAATACACGCGATTGGCAATATGACGAACTTGCTTTTTCGGGGACTGATTTTACTGACTTGAAAGTAGTCGAGAATTATGACGAGAGGCATTCCAAGTTCAGGGACTACAAAAAGGAAACGGAAGAACGCCTGGCGCTTCTCGAGCTCGCGCCGGATGCTGAAATTCTTGATTTCGGATGCGGAACGGGGGCCTTCACAATCAACGCCGCCCCGCATTGCAAAAAAATATACGCCGTCGATATTTCCGATATGATGCTCAAATATACGGCGCAGAAAGCGGAAAAAGCCGGTCTGAAAAATATCGAATGCCGCAAAGGCGGAATGCTTTCATACGAACATAACGCGGCCCCCGTTGACGCGGTCATATCAAGCATGGTGCTTCACCATCTGCCCGATTTCTGGAAACAGATCGCGCTGAAAAGAATTTGCGACCTGCTCAAGCCGGGAGGCAAGTTCTTTCTCTTCGATGTAGTTTTCAGTTTTGATTATCAGGATTATGAAAAAGTCTTCGAGGAATGGACGGAATCATTCAGAAAAACCAACGGGGAGGATTTTGTCAGGCCGGTAATGGGGCATCTCAGCCGTGAATACAGCACCTTTTCATGGATAATGGAGTCCCTGCTCGAAAAAGCCGGTTTCAGGATAGAATCCGCCGAATACGAAAGACAGATGCTCGCGAAATACCTCTGCGTAAAATAAGGGAGGCCGGTTTTTTTTCGGATTGGATTTGAATTAATCAATAATGCTGTTAGGTTATTTGCCTTTTATTGTGAAGATTGTTTAATATATTAAAATAATTATCTCAGGAGTGAATTAATGAGCCGTCAGTACAACAAAGTCGAGAAAAGACGCCGTCGCAATGCTTATGTGAAGAGACTTAAAGAAAAAAGCAATAAGGCCGCGTCCGCTAAAAAGTAACTCAGGAATTACTGAATACTTCTGTCTGCGTACTGTTTCCACCGGAATTTCATCACTTTTCGGGAAACAGAAAAAATAGTGTTTTAAGACATTTTAAGAAAAAAACAATTACAGGGAACAGTTTATGCCGTTAATTCATCCGACAGCTGTTGTAGATTCCAAAGCGGTGATTGCGGAGGATGTCGAAATAGGCCCTTACTGTATAGTCGGCCCGGATGTGAAAATAGGGGCGGGTTCGAAACTCATAGCCCAGTGTTATGTTTCAGGATATACCGTCATGGGCGAAAAAAACACTATTCACCCTTTTGCCAGCATAGGCGGGGGGCCTCAGGACTTTGACTTCAAGAGTTGTGTCTCTTATACCCGCATCGGCAGTGGCAACACTTTCCGCGAAGGCGTTACCGTCAATCCCGGCACCAAGGAAGGTTCGGAAACCATTATTGGAAATAACTGCTACTTCATGATTAACTCGCATGTAGCCCATAACTGCAAAGTCGGCAGCAGAGTGATAATGGTGAATTGCGCCGGGGCTTCGGGATATGTCGAGCTTGGCGATGGCTGTATAATTTCAGGACTTTCAGGCATACATCAGTTCTGCCGTGTCGGGCGGTTGTCCCTCCTGAGCGGCGGTTCCACAATATCAATGGACCTTCCGCCTTTCATGATCGGCGACGGCAGAAACGGCGCGGTCAGAGGCGCGAATATAGTAGGCATGAAACGCAACGGCATTTCAGAGGAAAGCATACGTGCCATCAGAGACGTTTACAAAATATTTTTCAGAAGCGGTAAAAACGCGACTAACGCTCTTGCTCAGGTCAAAGCTGAAATAGCGCCGCTTCCGGAAGTACTGGAATTTATTAAGTTTGTCGAAAGCAGCAAACGCGGCGTTCTCATAGGGAACAGGGGCCGCAGAGACTGATTAAATGCTTGACGAGATAGTTTTTCTTAAAACTTCTATCCTCAAATCGCAAAAAAACACGGAGGCGTTTACTATGCTTGAACCTTTAAAAAAGAACAGTAATTTCAAGGGGCGGCGCGGACCGCTGGTTTTTCTCATAATGGACGGCGTAGGCTATGGCAAATACAGGGACGGAGACGCCGTTCTTAACGCCTCCACCCCGGCACTCGATGAACTTACCGCGACATGTCCCCATACGAAACTCAAGGCCCACGGCGTCGCCGTAGGCATGCCCAGCGATGAAGACATGGGCAACAGCGAAGTCGGACACAACGCCATCGGCTGCGGCAGAGTTTTCGCGCAGGGCGCTAAACTTGTAAGCGAAGCTATTGCCAGCGGCAAAATGTTTGAGGGCGAAGTCTGGAAGGGGCTCGTTAAAAACAGTGTTGATAAAAAAAGCGCCCTTCATTTCATAGGGCTTTTTTCTGACGGCAATGTCCACAGCCATATTGAACACCTGAAAGCCATGATACTCCGCGCCAAAGCCGAAGGCGTAAAGAAAATAAGGCTTCATACTCTCTTGGACGGACGTGATGTGCCGGAAACTTCCGCTCTTGAATATATCTGTCCCTTTGAGGAATTTCTTAAAGAAGTCAATAAAGGCGGTTCCTGCGACTGCCGCATTGCTTCCGGCGGCGGGCGCATGGTCATAACCATGGACCGCTACGGCGCAAACTGGGACATGGTCACAAAAGGCTGGGACACGCATGTTCACGGCAAAGGCAGGTATTTCAAGACAGCCGAAGAAGCCGTTAAAACTCTTCGTGATGAGACAAAAGCCATAGACCAGGATTTGCCGCCGTTTGTAATTTCCGATGACGGCAAAACGCCTGTCGGCCCGATAGTAAACGGAGATTCCGTTGTCTTTTACAATTTCAGGGGAGACAGGGCGATTGAGATAACTGCGGCTTTTGAGGAAGATAATTTCGACAAATTTGACCGCAGTCCCAGGCCGGACGTTTATTATGCCGGAATGATGCAGTATGACGGAGACCTCAAAGTCCCGAAAAAATATCTGGTTGTCCCTCCCGCGATTGACAGGACACTTGACGAATATCTCTGCGCCACGGGCGTACGCCAGCTCGCTACAAGCGAAACCCAGAAATACGGGCATGTTACATATTTTTTCAACGGCAACCGTTCCGGCAAGTTCAGCGACACGCTTGATAAATACGTGGAAATACCCTCCGACGTAGTTCCTTTCGAGCAGCGTCCCTGGATGAAATGCGCCGAAATAACAGACCTCGTCTGCAAGTCAATTGAAAGTGGAAAATATGACTTCATCCGCCTGAACCTTGCTAATGGCGATATGGTCGGGCATACCGGCATTTATCAGGCTGTTCTCATCGCAATGGGCGCTGTCGATGTCTGTGTCGAGAGAATAAGAAAAGCTGTTCTGAAAGCCGGAGGCATACTCCTGATTTCCGCCGATCACGGCAACGCCGACGACATGTATGAGCACGAAAAGAAAACAGGCGACGTAAAAAGAGATTCAACAGGGAAAGCCGTTTCAAAAACAAGTCATTCCCTGAACCCTGTTCCCTGCATAATATACGACCCTGAATTCAAGAACGAATACGGCGAGACACTTAACGAGGGCTTGGGAATAAGTTCGCTGGCCGCGACCTGCATGGAACTGCTCGGCTATCTGCCTCCAGAAGACTACGACAAAAGCGTCCTGAAAATAAAGTGACGGAATTACTTTTCGAGTAAGCCTGAGAGAGAATAATTCTTCTGGACGGGTATATGAAAGATGGGTATCTTCGCGTCTTTCATTGCTTCATCAACGAATTCGTCTCTTTCTTTTCTGTCCTGACGTTCATGGCTCCTGTCATCCAGTTCTATTACTGCCATAATTTCAAAATTTTCTTTGGAACACAGTACGAAGTCCACATGCTTGCATAGTATTTTATTGTAAGCGCTCCGCCATTTTTTCCCATGCAGATGCTCTCTGACTTTAAGAATGTCGCCAAGCCTGACTTTGCACATCACATGATATCTCTCGCCGACTTCATTGAGCAGGGCTTTCATAAAATGCAGTTCGGCGGGACTCAGAAATTTCTCGTTTCTATCATAAACTTCAGCAGGGAAAAAACGCTTCAGAAAAAATATCAGTAGAAGCAGTGCCGCAAGCGCGAATATAACAAAAAAGCCAGCCATCATAAAAGAATCAGGTATTTTTATAATGCTTAACATATAGATAAAATTAGATTTTCCAGATATTTTTATCCAAAGCGCGGTATTGGATGGCTTCGAAGAGGTGTTCTTCTTCAATGGATGGCGAATTGGCGAGGTCGGCGATGGTTCTTGAAACGCGGAGTATCCGGTCATAAGCCCTGGCGCTGAGATTCATTTCTTTTATGGCGTGGCGCAGAAGGGTATAGTTTTGTTTGTTGAGGACGCAGTATTCCTGAAGCTCTCTGCTTTCCATCTGAGAATTGCAGTAGATGCCTCTGCCTTTGTATCTGAGTTCCTGTAATTTTCTGGACTGAATGACTCTCTGGCGTATCTGCGCGCTTGTTTCACCGGAAGGCGCGGCGAGGAGTTCGTCTTCATTGAGCTGGCCCACTTCGACGTGAATGTCAATCCTGTCCAGCAGGGGCGCCGAAATCCTCGACCTGTAGCGTTTTATTTCATTGGGTTTACAGCGGCATCCTATTTCCTTATTGGACAAACCGCAGGGACATGGGTTCATGGCGGCGATGAGAATAAACCTTGACGGATATGTGAAACTTCCCGCCGCGCGGGAAACGGTTATGTTTCCGTTTTCGAGGGGCTGACGGAGAACTTCGAGAACGTTTCTTTTGAATTCGGGCATTTCGTCGAGGAAGAGAACGCCGTTATGGGCGAGGCTTATTTCTCCGGGCATGGGGTTTTGTCCTCCACCGAGAAGCCCGGCGTCGCTTATGGTGTGGTGCGGCGCGCGGAACGGCCTCATATTAAGGAGCGGCGCACCGGAACTCAAGAGACCGAGAATGCTGTGAATTTTACTTGTCTCAAGGGTTTCCTGTATGTTCATGGGCGGAAGTATTCCCGAAAGCCTTTTTGCCAGCATGGATTTGCCTGTGCCGGGAGGCCCTATCATCAGGACGTTATGCCCTCCGGTGGCGGATATCTCAAGCGCCCTTTTAGCGAGGGGCTGAGCTTTGACTTCCGCAAAATCAGGATAGTGGATGTTATGCGAAAGCGCGTCCTGAATATCGGCTTTGACGGGGGTTTTACTTGATTTGCCGTTCAGAAAAGATACGGCGTCAGAGAGATTATCAATGGCATAGACGGGAATTTTTCCGCTGCCGATGGCGGCTTCCGCCGCGTTTGCCGAGGGAACGAGCAGAGCACTGATTTTTTTCATTTTCCCGGCGTGAACGGCTATCGGTAGAACGCCTTTTACAGCCCTGACCGAACCGTCCAGGGCGAGTTCGCCGACAATCATGGTTTCGGCAAGTTTCTGCCTCTCGAGTTTGCCTGTAACGGCAATCATGCCCAGCGCGATTGGCAGATCAAAGGCCGCGCCTTCTTTTTTCATATCAGCCGGAGCGAGGTTTACGACGGTTGCGCCGAGAGGGTGATTGAAGCCCATGCTGTACATGGCAGAACGCACCCTGTCGCGGCTTTCCCTGACCGCCGCGTCAGGAAGTCCGACTATGGTCACAAAGGTAGCTTCTCCCTGTTCCGTGCCGTTTATTTCGACTTCCACGGTATATGCGTCTATCCCCGATACCGTCGCCGAATAAGTTTTAGCAAGCATATTATTCACTTTCAAAAAATTATCTTAGATACAATATGCCCTTTTGAAACTATTATCTAACCACGAAACATACGAAATACACGAAAAATCAAGGGAAATCATAATAATCAGAACTTCTTCCGAAAAAGAGCGCAAGCGGAATAAATATTATAAACGCCAAAGCGACTGTAATCCATACAAGACGCAAGATTCTGCCGCTTCGAGACTCTGTCATGATTTTAGTTCCAAACAAGGGAGTCAATGGAAGACATATCGCTGCCGTTATCGGAGCCAGATACGGACTTCCGCATAACAGAAGTATTATGCCGAGAGGCCAGCGCGGATAAATCATTCCTCCCCATGAACCGGCCATTAATCCAGTCCATTGCATATCGCACAGCATAGTTATAAAATACGCGCCAATACACCAAAGGGCTGTTCCTATTAAAAAATATGTGAACAGGGAAAGCAACATGGCAGTACGCCATGACTCCCGCCTTCTTGCTAAAACAATAGAGGCAAATAAAACAATGATAAAGCTTGAAATTGAAAAAGGCAGGGGCCAGAACTGATATTCCGGTAACCAGAGTGAAAATTTATTTTTGAACCTCTGCCGGGATTCTTTAATTTTGTCTCTTAACTGACAACTCAGAAAAAAAGAAGGTGATATATCTTTCCATGTCAGCCCTGCATTTTCAGAGCAGATAATAGTTGCTCCGGCAATCTGATATCTAATTTTACCTGTGGACGGGAGAGGATAAAGTTTCTCGGGAAGATTTTCTTTTCTAATTGCGTCCCATTTACTTCCGCAATCAAAACTGGCAATGGATTTGCCGTTTTCTTTAAAAATGATTGCAATATGGCTGGGATTTTCATCGAAAATTCCTATGCTTTCAACTATCGGTCCACCACGAAGCCTAGCCATGGCGGAGAGAGAAAAAAATAAAACTGTTGTCATACAGAGAAAAAATATTATGCTTTTCATATATATGAGCCAATTTCAAAACTATTGGCTTTTTCCTGTTAATAATTCATTTTTTGCGTATCAAACCTGTTTGTTTTCCAGGGAGCCGACCTCGCCATTGAATTGTAACATTATTGCCATTAAATAGTTCCGTGTTTTATTAAATTTACTTTTAAGGCACTGAAAATGAAATTACACGGTTATATTAGATTTGTCAAGTAAATATTATCATCTTAACAATAACAAGTTACGACTTATCGCACAGGGCTTCGTGAGGCTATACACGGCAGAGCGCAAAATATCTGATAATAATGTATATCGAGGCGACTCCCATGCTCCCCATTGTTATCGGTATGCTATAATTCAGGAAACGCCTGAAGGTTATTTTGATTCCGGATTTTTCGGCAATTCCGGCGACGACCAGATTTGCCGCGGCCCCGACAATCGTCCCGTTCCCTCCAAGACAGACAGCAAGGGCCAGGCCCCACCACATGAGGTGCTGATTCTGAACGCTTCCCGCAAATGCCGGCACATCAGCTATATATGTTGCTACTATTGAAACCATCGCCGCGGTAAAGGAAACGTTGTTTATGATGGCCGCTGATATTCCGCTTACCCACATTACAAAAAGCACGGTTAAGAGCGGGTTCCAGTCGTGTGTAAAGTTAAAAACGGAACCGAGGGTTTTTGTAAGATTTGCATGGTCGGCACCGCTGACAAGGACAAAAAGGCCAATGAAGAAGAAAAGGGTTGACCACTCTACTTTTTCGAATGCGTGATCCGTGTCCACCTTACAGACCATGAGGGCCGCAGTTGCCCCTGTCGTGGCTACAATTGACGGCTGGAGGTCAAGCGCGCCGTGAATAAGGAATCCTATGATAGTGAATATCATGACCAACCCGCCGCGTTTGAGATTGTCCATGTCGGTGATGGCGGCCATTTCGTTGAGTTCCATTATTTTGGCCCTTTTCTCAACAGTTACCTGGAGGTGCTTATGATAGTGTATGTAGAGAAAGGTCATGTAAAGGATCATTATTATGATGACTACGGGGGTCATGTTCCAGATAAAAGCCATGAAGTCCAGTTTTGCCACTGAGCCGATGATCAGGTTGGGAGGGTCACCTATCAATGTCGCGGTCCCTCCGATATTTGAGGATATAGTTTCGGCCATAAGGTAAGGAAGCGCCGGAACCTCTAATTCCGAGGCGACTACAAGCGTTATCGGAGCAACGAGAAGAACGGTGGTTACATTGTCCAGAAATGCGGAAAGAATGGCAGTAGCCGCGACAAGAAGCAACATCATTCTCATTGGAGAACCGTGCGATATTTTAGCGCATTTGATGGCTACAAATTGGAAAAGGCCCGTTTTGCTCAGGATATTGACAAGTATCATCATGCCGGCCAGAGTAAAGATAACATCAAAGTTTACGTAGCGTGAATATATATCGAGCTTTTCATATTTTTCATTTCGCGCGATCAAACCTTTTTCTATAGTGTGTGATATAGTTGGCGCTCCGTCTGCTTTTTGATATTGCTGGCCCTGAGTGTAATCTTTGAACGAAGCCGGAAGGTGTCCAGGACCTTCGAGCACGAATATGAGCATAAGTGATGCCCCCATCAGTGCTGCGGTTGTTTTGTTCACTTTTTCAGATGCGATAAGCAGATAAGTCCCAAAAAATATTATTGCGGCAGTCCAGAAGAGCATAATCTAACCTCTTAATATTTTTTTGATTATTTCCAGTATTGTAACTGTCCCCGCGCATTTTTTCTGTTCATCAACTATAAATATATTGAGGAACTGATTTTTTATCAGCATAAGCGCAAGCTGTACCAGCGGGGTAGAAAGTTCCGCCACTGCCCTAGGTTCTCTTATATACTCGTCTACGGTAATTTTGTCCTCATTTGTCAGAATATGCTGAAATGGTTCGAAACCGGAAATTATCTTTACATTATCCAGTATCATATAATGAGCAGGCAGGCTTTTCCTGAGGATATTTTCCGCGTCGAGAACGCCAATAAATTTTTCTTCCGAATCGAGTACCGGCAACTGGGATTTTGAATATTTCGAAAACATGTCCAAAGCTTCCGATAGGGGCGTACCCGACAGTACATAAGGGAACGATACATCCATTATGTCTTCAGCCGTTATCTCTTTTTTGAGGACGACATTTCCGGCATCAAGGAGTGCATTGAATTCATTTCCGTCATGACAGGATGTGAGGCTGGAGACGACTCCTCCGTTTTTTATGATGTATCTTGAAAAAGCGGAGAGCGCCTTTAGGTAGGTATCCGACGTTTTTTCGGAGATGAGTGACATGATGATTACACGCGAGAGGTCTTTGTCGTTGTCTTTCAGGAGTATGGAGCTGTCCAAAATTCCCACGATGATATACAGGTCATCAAACATAGAACTTCGCAGATGCGGAAGGGCCACACCTTTTTCGTAAGGGATAGAAAAAACATCCTCCCTTTTTATCATTTCGGAAACTATTTTTTCCGGATCGATACTTTGCTTTATCCCGCGCGTTGCCTTTTCGAGCATATTTTTATAGATTGCGTGACGGTTGTCTGCTGGAATTCCACTGAAAAAAAGGTCCGGATTCAGAATTGATGACAGCTTCATTTGTGCCCCCGTTTTTTAAATTTACATATTATCCGATACAGCCTCTGTGAAGCCTGAACTAAAAAAAGCTCTGTGACTTTCAACAGGCCTCGTGAAGTCATATGCTGGAAACTCTTTTTTCAGAGACTCATATGTCCATATAGAAAAACATGACGACACAATATCTAATAGGATCCGAACTTTTTCCAACCGCTTTTTTAAACCCTGCCGTCTGATCGAACGCTAATATTATTAATACAATCTGTTTAAATGTAAACTTTTTAAAATCTAGCAGTATGAAGGTAATGTTTCAATTGCGAACACTACTGTCCTGTTAAAATTTTGCCGAGAAAGCCCACTCAAAAAGCTCAGGCTGACGTATTTTTGCGTTCCAGTCGGGAGGCTTGTTGATTTTATCTCTGGAAATATTCAGAAGTTCCAGCAGGTTGAGGGACTCTAACAGCGCTCTTGCATCTCAATGTGTATTTTCTTGAAATACCATTCAAAAAAGAATGGATACCTGTCGATATAAACGAGTCTCAATTTCCCAATATAAAACCGGGGGTATTATCTGTCCGTCATCCACCACTGTCTCCTGACTGGAAAAAGGTATAATTTCAGTAATCAATTTCGTAAATACAGTATCCTTCTGCCTCTCCGATGATTCTGAAATTCTTACGTGAGGACGGAGCACGGATTACGTCGTTCAGCAGATGGCTTTTCCCGGTATAAAACGGCAATCTGTCAGGGTCCTTGTCCGGATTGCCGCTAAGAATATGGGTAATACCCTCTTCCTTCAGTTGCTTAAGCATTTTTTCCATTGCCGGAGCGCCTTCTCCGAAAGGCATGAAATATTTTTCCTGAAAGAAAG
>Ga0209417_1006951_pt1 | contig 11250 bp, 7 predicted proteins | sample RifGroF2_FD_184002 | JGI IMG/M metagenome (GOLD analysis project Ga0209417, IMG submission 184002) | Groundwater microbial communities from Rifle, Colorado, USA - Groundwater F2 (SPAdes) (version 2) | ecosystem: Environmental > Aquatic > Deep subsurface > Groundwater | place: Rifle, Colorado... | reverse complement strand
GACGCGAAAATAATGTATCCCCAGGGGCATGGCGATGCCTGGGGCCACTACCTGCAGTCCATAAGTTACTACTACCGGCTGCTCAGGCACGAGAGTTACAGTTGGGTGCCGAGGGTGGAGTTCCAGCTGGTGGCCGGCAATCCGATCATGGTTGACTATCTGGACGAGCGCAAGTTTGCCTCGATCGCCGCCGCCCGTGCAAAAACCGGCGCCGAGATTCTCGATCTGACCTACCGCAAGTTCTACACCGACGATCCGGCCGGGCAGTGGCAGGGATACAAGGATACCTCAACCGATCGCGCCTGGGGTGTTGACGAATGGGCCCGCCGCGCCGGACAGGCCGCCTACTTTGACTGGGTAACGGCCAATGCCATCCTGCCGGTCAGCAACCCTGAAACTGTTACCCGCATTCATTATGTGACCGGCGACGACGGCCGGCTGGTTGCGGAAACGCTCCCAAGCCTCGAATACCCTAACGCGATACAGAAGATCGACCGGAGCAAGGTGCCGGAGCTGAAGTCGATTGCCACCCAGTTCCACCTGATACAGTCAAAGATGACTGAAGTGGACAACGGCATCAATCCGCTCGGCCTGGTCAAGGGGGTGGTGCCCTTCGACATCGATCCGGTTGAGGTGGATGCGGGCAATACCCACTTCGAGCAGATCTACCAGCGCGCCGAAAAGGCGCTGGCAAATGCCACCGCCTCCTATGATTTTGCCAACGGCTATACCCAACGCCTACGCCAGAATCAGGACACCCTGGAGGATTTCAAGAGTAACCTGACCGACCAGGAGCGGGATTACAAGAACCGGCTGATCGAGATCTTCGGTTATCCCTATCCCGACGATATCGGCGCCGGCAAGAGCTACCCGGATGGCTATGACGGTCCGGATATTTTCCATTACAACTATGTGAACCGCACCGAGTTGACCGGTGGCACGCCGTTGCCGGCCATCAGTTACAAAACATACTCGGTGAATTACAAGCTGCCGGCCGACTTCTGGGCCCTGGGGCTGTCGAACTACACCATCGATGCCGGTACGGACCACACGGTCAGCTACAACATCAACGCCCAGGAAAACTGGCTGGAAGCACCCCAGAGCTGGATTACCAAACGCCGGGCTCCGGGTCGGGTTCAACAGGCCCTGTCGGACATGATTGTGGCCAAGGCCGCCTATGATAAGGCCTTCAGGGAATATGAAAGCCAGCTGAGCGGAATCGACGCTGCCAAGACGAACCTGGAGGAGCGCTACGGTATTCTGGCTCACCAGATTCTGTTGCGGGATCAGAACGAGGGGGCGCAGATCGGCCTGGACTCGACCATAAATGCCTTGCATGCGACAGGCATGGTGTTCAGAAGAGTAAGCGCTATTGCCAGTCTGGCCTGCGACGCGGTCATTGAAGCTGTTCCGGATAATGTCATCGCCGGCGTTGCCGCCGGCGGTGATATCCTCTCCTCGGCAAAGGCAGCGGTAAAGGGCATATTTGCCGTCATCACTTCAGCGAATGATATAGTCGCTGATGTAACGGACATGGCCGAGTTCTCCCTGGGTACGGTCAAGGAAAGGATGCAGGCCGGTCTGGATCTGAAACTGGCCAAGTCCGACGCCAGCTATGAGGTTTCCCAGCTGGTGAAGGAGCTGGAGAACAGCATGTCGGACCTGGATCTGAAGCTGATGGAACTCTACTCGCTCAAGGAAGGCATGCAGCAGACCATCGGGAATTACCAGGCCACCCTGGCCGAAGGGGTCCGTCTGATGGACGAACGTGCCGAAAAGCGCGCCCAGTCGGCCGCCGAGATTCAGGAGTACCGCTTCCAGGATCTGGGCTTCCGGGTTTTCCGCAACGATGCCATTCAGAAATACCGGGCCCAGTTCGATCTGGCGACAAAATACGTCTACCTGGCGGCTACCGCCTACGATTACGAGACCAACCTGCTCGGCAGCGCATCCGGCGCCGGCCGGAAGTTCCTGGGCGAGATCGCCCGGCAGCGGACCCTGGGCGTGCTCAGCAACGGCATCCCCCAGGCCGGATTCCCCGGATTGGCCGACACCATGGCGCGGCTCTCCCAGAACTTCAGTGTCTACAAGACCCAGCTCGGCTTCAACAACCCGCAGACCGAGACCACGCCATTCTCGCTGCGCACCGAGCTGTTTCGGATCAAGGGGGATGCTACCTCCAACAGCGATTGGCGGGATGTGTTGAAGGACCACAAGGTTGACGACCTCTGGAAAATTCCGGAGTTCAAGCGCTACTGTCGGCCATTTGCGCCGGAAAGCGCCGGTCCGCAGCCGGGTATCGTGATCAGGTTCCCGACCACCGTAACCTATGGCAAAAACTTCTTCGGCTGGCCATTGAGCGGCGGAGACAGCGCCTACAGCACCAGCAACTTCGCCACCAGGGTCCGCTCCGTCGGCCTCTGGTTCCAGAACTACGACAACCTGGGGCTTTCCAGCACCCCGCGTGTCTACCTGGTTCCCACCGGGGCCGATGTGCTGCGCTCACCCACCGGCGACGGCTTTGCCACCCGCGAATGGCAAGTCCGGGACCAGAAACTGCCGGTGCCGTTCCCGCTGGGCGACATCGATCTGAAAAACCCCGACTTTATCCCGGTCAACGACTCGCTCAGCGATGAACTGTCCGCGATCAGGAGGGTGTCCGACTTCCGCGCCTATCCCTACAGCGGTGCCTTCGACCCTGGGCAGGCCACCACCGACAGCCGGCTGATCGGCCGCTCGGTCTGGAACTCCCAGTGGATGCTGATCATCCCCGGTTCGACACTGCTGTTCAACAAGGACGTCGGCCTGAACACCTTCATCAACTCGGTTGATGATATCAAGATGTTCTTCCAGACCTATGCCTATTCGGGGAACTGACATGAAAAATATATCGATAAGCAAGGGACAGCTTGAGGTGAAGACGATGTTAAGACGTATAGCGATAAGCGCCTGTATGGCGGCTGTGCTGGTGGCCGGCGGCGGAACGGCTTGGGCCTTGCTCAGCGCGCCGGACGTGGTTTACAAGGGCAAGGCGATCAATGCCGAACTGGGCTATCCGGTAAGCATCGCGGTCATGCTGAACAGTGTCTCCGTCACCGTGGCTTCCGGCACGGTGGCCGCCGACCGGAGTTTTGAGCTGCGGGTGCCGATGGATTCGGTTGATCCGCGGGCCTCCGCAACCGCCCGCAGCGGTGATGCGGCCGAAATTTCGGTCAACGGGGCGGTGATCAGAAGCGTCACCATCCCTGCCTTCGGGACCGTGGTCTTGCTCGAACTTGGCGACAGAACCGTCGAGCAGTGGGCCAAGGACCACCCCGGTGACGACGGCTCCGGCGACATGAACCGCAACGGCATCAGCGACCTGAACGAATACCTGGCCGGCAACGACCCGGCCGCCTGTGTCTGGAGCCAGGTGGACGCCAGCCATGCCGAGAGTACCGTCTATCACCAGGAGGTGCTCAAAAATTGCCTGGATGAGGCCGGTCGCGATGGCAAGCACAACCTGTTGCGCCTGGCCAGGGGTAGCTATGCCGGGAACTTCGTCTACAGCTCCGGATGGGGGGAGTCGTTCGACCTGTCGCTCATGGGCGGTTATGACCCGGCGGGCGGATTGGAACGGCTGGCCGATCCGGCGCTCACGATCCTGAATGGAGATACCGACAACGACAGCATAGGCAACGGCATCGTGCTGCTTGTGGATGCCGACAGCAGCAAGACCGGCGGCAATGTCCATATCGAAAGCCTGACGTTCAGGAACGGCAAAGCTCCGGCCGGCCAGTTCGGCGGCGGCATCCAGGCCCGTATCTACCAGGGCACTCTGGAACTGGTGGGGAACATCGTCAGCGGTAATGCCACCGACAGTATCAGCGACAATACCGCCGACGGCGGTGGCGGGCTGTCACTGGAAAGCAGCGACAGCGGTTCGATCTTCCTGGCAAACAACGTCATTTACGGCAACAGCTCCGCCAATGCTGCCGCGGCGCGGATCGTTTCATTTGCGGCCGGCTCGGTGCTTCTGCTGAACAACACCATTGCCGACAATGTCGCCACCGCCTATGGTGACGGCCGTTCGCTCAACGTCAGGAGCAGCCTGGCGGCCGTAGACCTGACCAACAACATCATTTCCGGTGTTTCCGGAGTGGAGGGAAGTGACATCTACATCAACAGTTCCGGCGTTTCGATAGCGCTCGGCATCAGGAACAATGACTATGACGCGGTTCACGGTCTGCTGGTAAATGCGCCGGGATTCGTCCCGGATGCCGGCAATCTCCACGACGCGCCGCAGTTTGTGGCTCCGCTCAGCGGAAACTACCGGCTTGCCCCGGCCTCAACGCTGATCGACAAGGGTATTGCACATGCAAAACTGCCGGTCACGGATGTCGTTGGCGAAGACAGAGTTCTTGACGGTGCCGTGGACATTGGCGCCTATGAGTATCGTGATCCGACAAAACCGGTTATCAGCTCCTTCACGGCGCTGCCCAGGTCCAACTACCTGATCGTTGACATCTCCATCATAGCCCGCGACGATGTGGGCATCACCGGCTACTGCCTGACCGAGAGCGCCGACAGCGCCGGCTGTTCCTGGAGTTCGGCGCCGCCAGCCAGTTACACTTTTGCCACCGCCGGCGCCAAGACCCTCTATGCCTTTGTAAAGGACGGCGCTGACAATATTTCCCCCCCACATGGCGCTACCATGACCGTCAGCATCCCCACCCTGACCGTCATCATTGAGGGAACCGGAACCGGCACCGTCACCAGCAGTCCGACCGGTATTTCCTGTTCCGGCGGCAGTTGTTCCAATGCCTTTTCCGGCACGGTCAACCTGTACGCCACGCCATCGGCTCTATCAATCTTCAGCAGCTGGGCCGGAGCATGCACCGGCACATCAATGTCCTGCAGCGTCCCTATGAACGGCGAAAAGACGGTTACCGCCAATTTCAGCTTGGCGGATCTGCTGCACATTGACGGAACGATCTATAAGACACTGCAACAAGTTTACGATGCGGCCTACGACGGCGCAGTGATACAGCTGCTGGACAACACCGTTGCCGGGACGCTGGACGCCAACCGCAACATAGGTGTGAGGTTGAAGGGTGGCTATGACGCCGGCTATGCGACCACTCCCGGAACTACGACGGTGACCGGGCCGTTGATGATCGGTCGCGGGGAGTTGGTCGTTGACAGGATCGTGATCAGATAGCGGTCTTGTCCGGCCTGATGATTGAACACAAAAGCCCGTGGCAACATGGGCTTTTGTGCATCAAACTGAATTGATTACGCGTGCTGAAAAAGTATCCGTATTCAATGAAAAAAATTACAGATTGTTTACATAATTAATTGTTGGTAACTGACAGTCGTGCTATATGTTGTCAAGCATCTTGAGCAGTTCGTATTTTCTTGTTTGCACGATTCTGAAGCTCATGGAAAAAGGGGCGCGCCATGGTGGAAAAAGGTCTTCTAGCCGCAGTGAACCGACGTGATTTCTTGAGGATGGCAGGTCTGGCGACAGGCGCGTTGGCCGCCTTTCCCTTGCAGGCCCATGCCCGCTTCCTGTTCGATGGCCGTCCTCCGCTCAAGGTTGGCGTCGTTGTTCCCCGATCCGCCATCTATCCCGATATCGCAAAAAAACTGGTTGACGGAATCAGGCTCCGCTTTGTCGAATCAGGCTGGGAAAATACCCGCCTGCTGGTAAGGGAAGCCGGGAGCGGGGCCGAGATAGCGGCCGCCCTCGGTTTGTTGTCCGAGGAGCGGGTCGGAATCCTGGCCGGCATGTTCAACCCGCTTACCGTGCACCGTCTGCGTGAAGGCCTGGAAAGCTCGGGCACGCTCTTCATCAACATCGAAGGCGGAGCTAACTCCTTCGTGCCGCGTGAGGAAAGCCCGTTAATGTACCAGAATTCGCTCGGTTACTGGCAGTCCAACTGGGCCATGGGGAAATGGGCCGCCGGGAACATGGGGCGTAGCGCTGCCGTTGTCTCCTCGTTTTACGAGACCGGCTACGATTCTTTCTATGCCTTTCCCCAAGGCTTCGAATCGGCCGGCGGGACGATACTTCGCACTGATGTCACCCATTCTCCGATGGGGGGCGTGGCGCTGCCCGAAATCATGGCGTCCATAGCCGCCGCCCGCCCGGACCTTGTATTTGCAACCTCCAGCGGCCGGGATGCGCTGGACTTTGTTTCCGCCTACCAAGCGGCCGGCCTTTCAGCACGAATTCCATTGGTCGCCTCCGGTTTCATGATGCATGACGCGCTGCTTTCACAATTGGGCGGCGCTGCCCGTGGCATAATCAGCTGCCTGCCCTGGACCGCCACCCTGGACACGCCCGGGAACAGTGAATTCTGTGCCGGGTTTGCCCGTGCCACCGGTGCGGAACCGGATTCCTTCGCGGTACTCGGCTATGACACCGGCAGCATGATTGTCAGTGCGGTCGCCTCGGCGGCCGGCAGGGTCCACCGCAACCAGGATCTGAAAAATGCTCTGGAAAACCTGCGGATTTCCAGTCCTCGCGGCACGCTGGGCATTACCGCGCTGACTGGAAGTTCAAATGCTCCGTTGTACATTTGCGAAGTTCGCCAGGCAGGAAACAGTTTCCGCAATACCGTTGTCAGCCGTGCTTCCTCACTTCAGGCGGTTGAAAGGGAGGCGCATCGCCCCGCCCTGGTTGCCAGGAGCGGCTGGACCAACGGCTATCTGTGCGCCTGACCGGTGACGCCGTGATGGTGGAATTACGCCCGGCAACCTCTCTGGATCATCCTTTTCTGGAGGCATTGTACGTAAGCGGTCGTGCCTCCGAGATGGCAAACTGGGGCTGGTCGGAAGCGCAGTGCCGGCAGTTTGCCACCATGCAGTATCTGGCCCGTTGCCGGCACTATGACGCCGTCCATCCCGGTCGCGAAGACAGCATCATCCTGGTTGGCGGGACGGAGGTCGGCCTGCTGAGCGTGGCGCGCCGCCCAGACGGGATTACCATTGTGGATATCGCGATTCTGCCGAAATTTCAGGGCCGGGGGGTCGGCGGCGGGCTGGTGCGGGAACTGCAGCTGGAAGCGGCGCAGAGCGGGAAAACCCTCGGACTGCACGTGCTGGCTGAAAACCGTGCGGCCGAGCGTCTGTATCAGAGCCTGGGCTTTGCCGGCACAGACGATGATGGCGTCTATCGCCGGCTTGAATGGCGGCCGGAAGCGGCACGTTAACTACCACACCAGGAGAAACATCATGTCAGAAGCGCTGACGCGCAGCGATTTTGCCGGCTGCCTTGGGTCGATTTTCAGGGTTGGTCCGGCATCGGACGACCAGCTTGAACTGACCCTGCAACAGGTTTCAGAACTCACGAACTGTCCCGGGCAGGAGTCGTTTTCGATTATCCTGCGCGGGCCGGCCGAACGACTGCTGCAGCAAGGTACATATCCATTTGAACATGACCGGCTCGGTTTACAGGAGATTTTCATCGTGCCGGTTGCCCGGGATAAACAGGGAATCAGCTACGAGGCAATATTCAACCGTCTGGTGTTGTAGTCTTTTTGCGGCAGTGACCGGGGAGGAACTTAATGGGACAACCATATGTGGGGGAGATCAGAATGTTCGGCGGCAATTTTGCGCCTATGGGCTGGATGTTCTGCGAAGGGCAGTTGCTGCCCATATCCGAGTACGAGACACTTTTTCAGCTGATCGGCACAACCTACGGCGGTGATGGTCAATCGACCTTCTCTTTACCCGACCTGCGCGGCCGGATTCCGATCCATCAGGGGATGGGCCCAGGTCTTCCCGGATATACACTGGCCGAAACCGGCGGGATGGAAACGGTGACCCTGACTGTAAACCAGATACCGCCCCACAACCATGCCTTTGCGATGCAGCAGTCCGGAAGCCACGCCACGCCGGAAGGGACGATCCTTGCCTCATCCCCGCTGCGCCAGTTCAGCAGCGCCACCGGCGGGCTGAAGACCATGAGCCCGGCCATGGTGGTTCTCGCGGGAGGGTCTCAGCCCCACGATAACTTCATGCCGTACCTGTGCGTCAGTTTCATTATCTCACTGTACGGGATTTTCCCCAGTCAGACATAGCTACGTCGCCGGATGTGTATCCGGGCTTTTTTCAGGAGGATTTATCATGGCAGAACCTTTTTTATCGGAAATCCGCTTGATGAGTTTCGTTTTTGCTCCCAAGGGATGGGCGCTCTGCAATGGCCAACTGCTGCCGATCAACCAGAACCAGGCGCTGTTCTCGCTGCTCGGCACCAACTTTGGCGGTGACGGGCGGGTAAATTTTGGCCTGCCCGACCTGCGGGGGCGCACTCCGTTCAGTTTCGGGAACATCCATGTCCTGGGCGAGCGGGGCGGAGCGGCCAGCCACACTTTGAACAGCACGGAAATCCCGACCCATATCCATCAGCTGTCGGCCTACAAGGGGGCGGCGAGCGTGGCCGTTCCGGGGCCAACCACGATCCTGGCCGGGCAGAGCGCCAACCCTTTCGGCAAGAACGCTGCTCCGCTCGCGGGTCCGTCCACCTCCAACATCGGCGGCAGCCAGGCGCACGAAAACCGGCAGCCATATCTCACGCTCAGCTACTGCATTGCTCTGCAGGGTATTTTCCCGAGCCCGAATTAAGGAAAGGAATCACCATGGCCGATCCCTATGTCGCTGAAATACGAATCTTTCCCTTTAATTTTGCCCCCAGAGGGTGGGCCTTCTGTGATGGCCAATTAATGTTTATATCCCAGAATACGGCGCTTTTTTCGCTGCTGGGGACTACCTACGGCGGTGATGGGAAAACAACATTCGCGCTGCCGAACCTGCAGGGGACCGTGCCGATGCATCACGGACAGGGGCCGGGGTTGTCATATCACGACCTGGGCGAAAGCCTGGGTAGCGAGACGTTGACTCTGCTCTCGTCGGAAATGCCCTTGCATAGTCACCCGGTTCCCTGCATTGACACGGAAGATGGAGCGCTGGCCGCGGGAGCGGTCTTTGCTCGGAGCGCTCCGGACCGCCCTACGGCCTATTCCGCCAACGCGCCCGATGTGAACATGAGCCCTTCGGCTCTGACCCCGGCGGGCGGGGGGCAGCCGCACAACAACATGTCTCCCTATCTGACGCTGAATTTCTGCATCGCGCTGCAGGGCGTGTTTCCGCCCCGCGGGTAATCTGTCCGAAGATACGCACCAAGGAAGGTCCATCATGGAATACGGAACATGCAGGCATGGGTCGGGAAATGATAGCTCGGTTGCAAACAGGCGAAATGGCCTGTCTGCAGCGGTTCTGGTACTGTTGGTGTTTGCCCTGATTGCGTGTTGTTATCCGGGCTATTCGCTTGCGGACGATACTAACGGGGCAAATCTGCGAAGCGCGGTCGCCGGCGCCGCTCCCGGCGCCACCATCACGCTTGCTGCCGGCGCCTATACGCTGGATACCCCGATTGCGATTTCCAAGCCTCTAACCATCCAGGGGGCCGGCAACACCCAGACCTTTATCCAGTCCGGCGTCAGTTCCCTGTTCCGGATTTCCTATTCCGCATCAGGAACCGTGACGCTGCGCGGCTTGACGTTGAGAAACGGAATAAACGGCAATCCGGCATCCGACAGTTACCATTTTCATGGCGGAGCACTTCTGTCGGAGCCTGCTGACGGAAACACCAATCTCGTCATCGACGGATGTACCGTTTCCGACAGTACAACCACCTTCGGCGATGGTGGCGGGATTGCTATCCGCAGCGGCAAACTGACCATCATCAATTCAATCATACGCAACAATACCGCCGCCAACGGTGTCGGTGGCGGCATCTTTGCCGGCGCCGGCACCGTCGTCAGCATCAGTGGTTCGACTATTGACGGCAACCATGCCGGCGGAATCATCGGCAGCGGCGGAGGAATCTGCCTGCTGGGTCCCGGTGGCGGCACAACCTCCAGCATAAGCAACAGCTCGATCATCAACAACACCGCCGCATATGACGGGGCCGGCATCTATACCACCGCTCCGCTGAACATCACCGATGTCAGCTACAGCGCCAATCTCGCTTCCCGCTACGCCAACGACCTCTGGAACGACAGCGGTGCCTTCAGCGCAAACGATGTCGCGCCGGTCGTCACGCTTGCCGCTACCGGCGCCTATACGGAAGGAGCCGGTGCGAAAGCGCTGGACCCGGCCTTGATCGTAAGCGACAGTGACAGCATGTACTTGTCGTCGGCCACGGTCACCCTGGATATCACGCCCGACGGAACCGCCGAAAACCTGGCCGCCGATGTCAGCGGCACCGCGATTGTTGCCGAGGTTGTCAGGCAATCCGGGCGGATCATCGTGAACCTGTCCCAGCTCGACCGGCTGGACAATTACCAGAGTGTGCTGCGCAAAATCAGCTATATCAACACCAGCGTCACCCCCTCCACTGCGATTCGGAACATCAGCTTCAAGGTCAAGGACGGTAGTCTGGATAGCCTCACAAAGACTCTGGCGCTGAGCGTTACTACCGTCAACAATCCCCCCACGGTTACCTTTGTGCAACCGTCATACGCTGTTGCGGAACAGGCTGACCTCAACCTGCAGGCCACCGGCATCTCAATCGCCGATGTTGACGCGGGCAGCGGCGGGGTGAGCGCCACGCTGTCGGTGACGGAGGGCATCCTGAACGTGTCCTCCGGTACCAGCGGAGCTTCGGTCAGCAATTCCGCTAGCTCCTCGGTTACGATCAACGGAACTCTGGCCCAGATCAACTCGTTGCTGACAGGAACCGTCGGCGCTACCGTGGTATATTACAACGGCAACGACGCTCCTGCCGACAATGTGACCCTGACGCTGGCCGTGAACGACAACGGCAATAGCGGCGGACCCGCGGAGAGCGGCAGCGCCAGTCGCGTCATCACGGTCACCGCCGTGAACGATCCGCCGTTGCTGACCGTCAATACCGGTCTGACGCTCTACCAGAATGACGGGCTGACGGTCATCGCCAGCGGCAGGTTGCGGACACTTGATCCCGATAACCCCGCTGCGGCGACACTGGTCTACACATTGACGGCCGTGCCGGCCAAGGGCAGCCTGAAGAAGAACGCTACGGCTCTGGTCGTCGGCAACACCTTTACCCAGGCCGATCTGGATGGCGGAATGATCAGTTTCACCCCTGACGGAACCACGAATGGCGCGGATTCGTTTGCCTTCACGTATACCGACGGGACTGCAGAAGCGCAGGGACCGGTCAGCTTTGCCGTTACCATCACCCCGGCCTATACCCTCACCGTGACCAGAGCCGGTTCCGGC
>Ga0209417_1006949_pt1 | contig 11251 bp, 8 predicted proteins | sample RifGroF2_FD_184002 | JGI IMG/M metagenome (GOLD analysis project Ga0209417, IMG submission 184002) | Groundwater microbial communities from Rifle, Colorado, USA - Groundwater F2 (SPAdes) (version 2) | ecosystem: Environmental > Aquatic > Deep subsurface > Groundwater | place: Rifle, Colorado... | reverse complement strand
GCAGGTGCAGCATCACGGCGTACACCTAACACCTGATCAACATATTGCCTGACTTGCTGTTCGGGATTGGGTTGCCTAGCACAACGAATCAACTCGTTAAAAACAGGTTGCGTGAATAAATGACTAGGTATTCTGTACCACACAGAATCTCGTGCCGCAGGTGTCAGCAAATAAGCGTTCTCTGGAGAAAGCAATGCATTAAGATTTGCTTGCATTAAAATATGAGCATCGTTGAGATCTCCCAATGCCCTAGCGACGGCGTCAGGATCAACGTGATTTTTGACAGCATCAAAGTTTTCCTGCGTTAAAATGTGAGCGTATTTGAGAGAGAGCAACGCAGAAGCAACAGCCCCAGGACTAACGTGCCTCACGACAGCGTCAAAGTTTTCCTGCGTTAAAAGATGAGCATCGTTGAGGAAGGACAATGCAGAAAAAACAGTCCCAGGATCAGCGTGATTTTTGACAGCATCTCTGTTTTCTGGCGTTAAAATTTGAGCATCCTTGAGAAAGAGTAATACCCAAGCAACAGTCTCAGGATTGGCGTGCCCTGCAACAACCTCTCTGTTTTCTGGCGTTAAAATGTGAGCCTCATTGAGCCTACACAATGCCCCAACAACAGCCCCAGGATCAGCGTGATTTTTGACAGCATCTCTGTTTTCTGGCGTTAAAATGTGAGCCTCATTGAGCCTACACAATGCCCCAACAACAGCCCCAGGATCAGCGTGATTTTTGACAGCATCTCTGTTTTCTGGCGTTAAAAGATGAGCGCGGTTAAGAACGCACAACGCAGAAGCAACAGCCCCAGGATTAACGTGATTTTTTACAGCCTCTCTGTTTTCTAGCATTAAAATTTGAGCATCGTTGAGAATGCGTAATGCTATAGCAACAGCCCCAGGACTAACGTGCCTCACGACAGCGTCAAAGTTTTCCTGCATTAAAAGATGAGCGGCATTGAGAGCGCTCCATGCCCAAGCAACCTCTTGAGGATCAGCGTGCCTCATAACAGCATTAAAGTTTTCCTGCGTTAAAAGATGAGCGTCGTTGAGATCGCGTAATGCCTGAGCAACAGCCCCAGGATTAGCGTGCCTTGCGACAACCTCTCTATTTTCTGGCGTTAAAATTTGAGCATCCTTGAGAAAGAGTAATACCCAAGCAACAGTCTCAGGATTGGCGTGCCCTGCAACAACCTCTCTGTTTTCTGGCGTTAAAATGTGAGCGTCGTTGAGAGCGCGCAACGCAGAAGCAACAGCTCCAGGATTAGCGTACCCTGCAACAGCCTCTCTGTTTTCTGGCGTTAAAAGATGAGCATCGTTGAGCCTGAGCAATGCAGAAGCAACAGCAACAGGATCAGCGTGCCTTGCAACAACATCTCTGTTTTCTGGTATTAAAATTTGAGCGTCGTTGAGAGAGCGCAGCGCCCAAGCAACAACCTCAGGATCAGCGTGCCTTGCAACAACATCAAAGTTTTCCTGCATCAGAAGATCAGCGCCACGTAAAGTCAAAATGGCAGCCCAACACACCTGGCTGAACAACGCTTGACGCACCACATCAGAAGCATGTCCCGCTTTGGGCGGATTTTGCAAAAAACATTGAAGAATTTTAAAAGGATTATTCTGATCTTCAGGCGACAATCTTCGAATAGCTTTAATCGCCGGATGGTCACCCAATACTTTTCTTCGTAAACCTTTTTCTCGATCATACTGCGCTAGGGCTATTCTTATTGCTTCCAACATAACGCTCCAACCTCTTATCTTTATAAAAAATCATACTCGCCAAATAATATAGTCTACTTTTTTTCATCACGCTCTTGGAAAAAAGAAAATATTGGTTCCACAGTCAAGCCGCGGAATAACGAATGACTGGATCGCTTCGGCTACGCCTCGCAATGACGGTAACCGGGGCTGGGACTCGATTGCTTCGTCGCTCACGCTCCTCGCAATGTGACGAGAGATTGCTCCGCTGCTTTTCTCGGCTAAAATTTCGCACTTCACAAGATGCTTGAATTCTAAAATCACAATCTTCTGGTAAACGCCCAACGAACACAGGTAGGGATTTGCTGTACAAATACGACCATTTCGCAATGCTTTGCAGAAAAGTCCTGACTATTCAGCAAAGTCGTGCAAAATAGTCGTATGATGAAACGATATCTTGAACCCGTTATTTTGCATGATTTCCCTAAAAAATAGTTATTTTAACGGGGCCACGACAAGTTGGGAAAACCTATCTGGCCAAATCGTTGATGAATCAATTTAAGCGGCCTCAATATCTGAATTTTGATGCGCCGGTCGACGCGAAAATAATTCATAATCAATCATGGCATCCCGAAGTCGATTTTTTGATTTTTGATGAACTTCATAAAATGAAGTCTTGGAAGCGTTTCCTGAAGGGTGTGTTTGATACGAAATTAGCGACTCAAGCGATTTTGGTGACGGGCAGTGCGCGATTAGATACTTTTCACCAGGCAGGCGAATCACTGGCAGGGCGATATTTCCACTATACATTGTGTCCTTTGTCGGTAGCTGAATTGAAACATTCAAAAAAGACCACCGACCCACTATTGGATCAACTGAATTTATTAGGTGGATTTCCAGAACCGTTTTTCTCTCATTCCGAACAAGAAGCTGCGCGATGGCGAAATCAATATTATACAGATCTGGTACGCGAAGATATTTTGGAATTTAGTCGCATTCAGGAAATTCGATCGATTCGATTATTATTAGAATTATTGCGTGAACGTGTGGGTTCGCCGCTTTCTTACACCAATCTCGCTAACGATTTACAATTAGCGCCCAATACCATTCGAAAATATCTGGATATTTTATCGAGTCTTTATATTATTTTTTTAGTGCGCCCTTTTCACCGCAATATTGCTCGAGCGATTTTAAAAGAACCGAAAGTTTATTTTTATGATAGTGGCTTTATCAAAGGAGACGAAGGAATTCGCTTAGAAAATACTTGTGCTGTTTCGCTTTTGAAACATGTTCATTATTTGCAAGATGCAAAAGGAATGAATGTTGAATTACATTATGTGCGTACGAAAGAAGGTCGGGAAATTGATTTTGCTTTAAGCCAGGACGACCAGTTAATGGACTTGATCGAGGTTAAGTTATCGGATGATTCGCCTTCGTCCCATTTGATTTATTTTTCGAAACAATTTAAACAAGTGAAATCGCGGCAAATTGTGCGCTATTTGAAACAGGAACAACAGATAGAAAATATTTTGATCGAGCGTGCATCTGTTTTTTTATCCAACTTAAGCGCTTAAGTTGGAAAGGACGCGCGGAGGTTAAAAAAATGGGATTTTTTGGCAATCAAATCAATAATGAATTAACTTGTAGTGATTCAGGCTTGATCTGAAAATAACCGGTTTTTAAGAAGTGACTGTCAAATCAAGTCTGAATCACTACATCCTGATACCCATATACAAAAACGGACACAAAGTACTTCGTGCAATCGCATATCGGCGTGACAGCGGGCGATAGTAGGACGGGAAAACACCGGCATCGGTCGCACCAATCAAAACATATCGCACGGGGTGTTGCATGAGTTGATCTATTTGACTCTTGACCGTCTCTCGCAAGATGGTTTCTGGCACGCCCGGTCCTTTGATCAAAGCGCCTCGATTCAACTGATTGTATAAAACCGCTTGATAGGGTGTGAGCATTACGACGTCATCATCATGCGGTGTATAGCGTTTAATAAGATGAAGTTCACACAGCAATTGACTCCCCGTTTGGGCGGGCGAACGATTCTCTTGCCAAACGGTAACTGCAGTACGATAAAGCGCAGGAAGAGAAACAAAATAACTCCTATCGAGCGTTAAATAACTCACCAAAATCGGAACCATCAGCAAAACACTCATCAGGGGCAAGCGTTTCTGTCGAACCCCTGTCAGCAGTTGGCTACAAAAAATTAACAAGAGCAACCAAGGCGTCCAAGAAACATTGATCAAGTTAAGCACATGCGCGCGATATTGATAATAAGCGAATAGCCCAATGCCCAAAACTGAAATAAAAAACAAGCACGACAGCATCGTCGAATCCCGCTGCTTCATCCAGGATCGGATCGGTAAAATCAACCCTATTAAATAAGCGCTCGCGAAAACCATCCACATATCCCACGTGAGTGGAATAGAGAGATGCATAAAACCATATTGGCTAAATATCTGAGGATAGCTGAAAAGATCATCCCAATGAATAGCCGCGTGTGATTTTAATTTAAGATACCACACAAATAACGCGAGCAAAGAGATCGTGATAAAAAGGCTGGTCGCTAAAAAACGTGCTTGTAATTGTCGATGCTTTTTAGCGCGAATCAAGATCATTTGCGCAATCAAGTAACTTAAAAATGCGCCATACACTGCAATACCTGATTCGAGATTCCAAATAATCGCCACAGCACTCAACACCGAAAATAAAGCAACAGTTTGCATCGATTTTCGCTCGACAAATATTAAAAACAGCCCAATAGACAAAGCGGGAAAGAAAAATCGAAGCGGATAGTATTGATAATAAGGCATCACAATATGAAATCGGGCGGCCAGCGTGGATCCCGTTGTCATCAGTATCGCAAACAGGTATACAGCGGTCAGCACATAACTGCGTGTTAATTTAAGCGCGACGCCTAATAAACATAATAAGCCTGCAATTTGCAATGCGCCCATCACAGTGGTGAACTTAAATATAGAAAGTCCGATAAGATGGAAAACAGGATAAAGTAGTTCGGCATATAATCCATATTGTGCGGCTTGATCCACCAGCAATGTTTTACCGTGCATCACTTGAACCACTGAATAAAATACCGCCCCAAAATCATTTGCCGTATTAATGCGCCAGACATCCAAATGCGTAAAAAAATTAAACGTCAGCAGCCTGAATCCGATAGTTTGAAAAAAAATGCCGACAACCATCAGCAAAATAAGCATCGTGCTAAACACGGTTAGCGCTTGCTTTGAAAACACCTTTTGCTCACTGAAAAAGAATCGCATCGATACAGCCAAGCACAGAATAATCACCACGAGACTGAATAACGAAACCGGCGAAGAGCTGGTCAACGTATTCATATAAAAGGAATCCCAACTCACAAAAAAAAGTAAGTTGCTCATTACAATGACAATGGCATATGAAAAAAAACGCTGAAGTTTCATGCTTAAATCGAATGAAACTCGCTTGCTGCTGCACGCCGAAAAATAATCGACAGTAATCGCCGATAAAACGATATACAGCGGACTCAGTAAAACAAGTGCGTGAAAAATAGTCGTTTCAAGCGGCTTGGGATTGAAATCTACTCGAGGGATAGTCGGTAAAAATAATTGATAAAGTCCCGCCAGATGGATTGAATCGACGGGGATGATATGCGCTAAAAAAATCGCCGTTAAAATTAATAAGCTCACGGTCAAAAGAAAGATTAAAAAAACTTTAATGATGGCGGAATAATTTGGCATCGCAATGTTCCTTCATGAGGATGGCCTGTAAACAAGCCCGCTCTTTTTTGTTGCCAATTGCTTCTTTTAAAGCGCACTTCGTGCGTTAACGGGAATCATTCTGAATAATCAGCTGATTGTCAAGCACGACAACTCAGTCGGGATGGCTAAAAATAGAGCGATTTCATCACAGCGCTTGCTGGATAACAGAATAGGCAATTAAAATGACGGAGAGAGTATGCGAAACAATAAAAGCAAAATGATTAGCCAGCCGATAAGCCGGGTTCTGTCGTGGACAGTCATTCATCTGGACCCTCGATCACTCGAGGGTTCAAGCGACCTTACCCGAGTTCAACGCGGACCGCGCTTTATCCAATCAAAAAGATTGAACAGAACTCCTATTTGGTCTTGCTCCAAGCGGGGTTTACCCTGCCATTGTTGTTGCCAACAACGCGGTGCGCTCTTACCGCACCATTTCACCCTTACCGAAAAAATCGGCGGTATATTTTCTGTGGCACTTTCCGTAGACTTTCATCTCCCAGACGTTATCTGGCGCTTTGTCCTATGGAGCCCGGACTTTCCTCTACAAATTTCACTGGACTTACGCAAAAAGATGAGATGCAAAGCGGAAACGAAGCAAGCAACCGTGATTTATTAAACAATAAATGAGGATTGCAAGCAAGTTTCCAACACAGCAGATCGCTTTTTGCTAAGCCCAGTTTCATTCACAGCGACTGTCTAGCTGGCTAAGCATGCAGTATACCACAAGCACCGAAAGATGCTTGTGAGAAATAAAATTATCGACGATGAACAGGTAATGGGGGAGTCGATGACGATGCCGGTGGTGGCGGAGTCATCGATGGCTTCGGCAAAAATGCAACTCCTCCTGCAGAACTACTGCCGGAAAAAATCCCGAGATATAATTGGTCAGCCAATTTCCCTAAATCAACCACTGCTGGTATCGAGGGAATGCTGCTATTCACTTTCGCTGTTACTTGATCTGCTCCCGTTGCTTTTACTGGCGGAAATTCATCAAATTTACCATCGTGAAGCCTAATATCTTCAGGACCAATAGATGGAAGCTCTACAGAAATGAAAAACATATTTTCTTTCTCCAATTTTATAATTATTATCTGTATTATGCATTTATACTAAAAGCACTAAGGGTATAGCTTATTTTTTTCGTTTCGCCCGTTTTTTATTTGATTCGTTGAACAAATCTTCCACGAGTTTCGCATTTTGTTCGCTTATGCAACAAATCGCGCTATCATTCTTCTGTCATTGCGAGGCGTAGCCGAAGCAATCCAGCTTCTTTCTGAATTGCTTCGGCTACGCCTCGCAATGACGGTAGGTAGTTTCTCTTCCTCAATCAACAACCCTTGTATCATCAATCTTAAATGTCCTATACTCCGCGCAAATTCTAAAGGTAGATATCGTATGAATACACAACAAATCATCGACGAACAAAGTATCGAGCAGCTTATCTCATCGCACGTCACAGAAAATCCCGAAGCAGTGCGTGCTATCTTAAAAAAAGCTCTGTCATTGAAAGGGCTTTCGACTGAAGAGGTCGCGACATTACTGCCCATTCAAAGCAATGAATTATTAGATCAACTTTTGCAAACAGCGAAACAAGTCAAAGAGATGATTTATGGCAATCGCATCGTGATGTTCGCGCCGCTCTACATTTCCAATTTGTGCGGCAACGATTGTGCTTACTGTGCGTTTCGTGCAACGAATCAAGCGATCAAACGCCGCGCGCTCACGCAAGCGGAAATTGCACAAGAAGTGAGACAATTGATTGATCAAGGACATAAACGTGTGTTGCTCGTTGCGGGTGAATCCTACCCACAATCGGGGTTCCAATATGTGCTCGATGCCATTGCAACGGTGTATAATACAAAAACAGATCGCGGCAGCATTCGTCGATTGAACGTCAATATCGCGCCTTTAGATCGAGAAGATTTTCATCGTTTAAAACAGGCCAATATTGGCACCTATCAACTCTTTCAAGAAACTTATCATCGCGAAACTTACAGCAAGGTGCATTTGGGCGGTAAAAAAAGAGAATATGACTGGCGATTAACCGCCATTGATCGCGCCATGCTATCGGGTATTGATGATGTCGGCGTTGGCGTACTCTTTGGTTTGGCCGATTGGCGTTTTGAAATTCTCGCCCTCTTACAACATACTGAGTATTTAAATGCAAAATATGGCGTTGGCCCTCATACGATTAGCGTCCCCCGTTTAGAACCTGCTTTAGGTTCTAATATCGCCACTTCTCCACCCCATCCTGTCTCGGATATGGACTTTGCTAAAATCATCGCCATTTTGCGATTAGCCGTTCCTTATACTGGCATTATTTTATCGACCCGCGAATCACCTGAAACCAGGCGTGCGGCATTAGCGTTAGGCATTTCGCAAATTTCAGCGGGTAGCCGTACGAATCCGGGTGGTTATTCATCAGAAAATGATCAAGAACTGGCAGGGCAATTCGCGCTAGGCGATCATCGATCGCTCGATGAAGTGATTTACGATATTGCTTCGATGGGATACCTGCCGAGTTTTTGTACGGCGTGTTATCGACTCGGTCGCACCGGTCATGATTTTATGGATTTGGCTAAACCCGGTGAAATTAAACATTTCTGTTCACCGAATGCGCTCGCGACTTTTGAAGAGTACCTCATCGATTTTGCCGCGCCTAAAACACGTGAAGTGGGCGAACAATTGATTCAGCAAGAATTAGAAAAAATGAGCACAAAAGCGCATACCTTAGCGGCAGAATTGCTGGAACAAGTCAAAGCGGGAAAGCGAGATGTATTTGTATAATCCAATTTTTTAGGGGAAAGTCGCTACGCGACAGATGTTTCTGAATCCCGCTGTCCATCACCCCACGACTTGATCGCGGGACGCGGGATGACGACAGCGCTAAATCCCATAGTCGACGCTAAAAAAAATGATTACAAAATTAATAGGGCCCTTCGATGTCACAACAAACACCTAAAAGTTTTCGATTACAGATTGGTTTATTCGGTCGACGTAATGTGGGCAAATCCAGTTTGCTCAACGCACTGACACGACAGTCTGTTTCAATCGTCTCAGCAGAAGCCGGCACAACCACAGATCCCGTCGAAAAATCGATGGAATTTTTACCGCTCGGGCCGGTTTTATTCATCGACACCGCTGGCATCGATGATGTTGGCGAATTGGGTGCATTGCGTATCGAAAAAACGCGTGCGATATTCGATCGAACCGATTTAGGGATTATCATTACCGAAGCCAATCAATGGACAACTTTTGAAGAGCAAATACTCGAAGCATTACAAAAACGAAAAATCCCTTGTCTCATTGTGCTCAATAAAATTGATTTAGAAGAACCTAGCGCAGCAACACTTGCACACCTGCAAACAAAAAAATTACCCCTCGTTTTCGTTTCTATTCCGCAACACATCGGTTTGCTTAGCTTGCGTGAAGCGATTTTAAATACAGCGCCCGACGCATTTTTTAACCATCCGATTATTCTGCGCGATATCGTCGGCCCCAAAGAAATCGTCATACAAGTGATGCCCATCGATAATGAAGCTCCGAAAGGTCGATTGCTATTGCCGCAAGTCCAAGCGATTCGTGATGCGCTCGATGGCCATGCGATCTCGGTGGTTGTCAAAGAAAGTGAATTTCAAACCGCGTTAGATTCCTTAAAACATAAGCCCAAATTGGTTGTCACTGATTCTTCGGCATTTGAACAAATCGCGCGCGAAACCCCGAGCGGAGTTTTGCTCACCAGCTTTTCCATTTTATTTGCACGACTCAAAGGCGATTTAATTTCTCAAGTCATCGACACACTCACCTTGGATCAGCTAAAACCAGGCGATCGCGTACTGATCAGCGAATCCTGCTCGCATCATCCTATTGCGGATGATATCGGTCGCGTAAAAGTACCACGTTGGATGAATCGTCATGTGGGCGGCGAATTGGATATTCACGTCATTCAAGGCCACGATTTCCCGAAAGATTTATCGACTTATCGATTTGTCGTCTTATGCGGCGGTTGCATGTTTAATCGTCGTGAAATATTGACGCGCATTTTACGATGCCGCGAAGCCGGCGTTCCCTGTTCGAATTATGGTTTAACCATCGCACATTGCTTGGGTATTTTAGAACGCGCAATTGAACCTTTTCCCGATGCCTTGGTGGCATACCGTTCTCATCCCTCATCTTAAGAGAAAATAACGAATGAATCCTGATAAAATATTACCATGGCTACACACTGAAAACCCGGATGAATTAAAAGCATTATGGGCAATAGCGGATCGCACTCGACAAGAAAACGTCGGCGATGAAGTGCATTTGCGTGGACTGGTCGAAATTTCTAATCATTGTGTGCGAGCATGCACTTATTGTGGCATCAATCGCACCGCCTCTGTCGATCGCTATCGCATGAAAAAAGACGAAATAATCGACTGCGCTAAACAAATAGAACAATTTGGCTATGGTACGATTGTCATGCAATCTGGCGAAGATTATGGTCTCACTGCCGAAAACATCGCGGACATTATTCGTGAAATTAAATCACAAACACCTTTAGCCGTGACCTTAAGTTTAGGCGAACGACCGATTGAAGAATTACAACGATGGAAAGATGCCGGCGCGGATCGCTATTTGTTACGATTTGAAACATCCGATCCCGTTTTATATCGTCGATCAGCGTATTCAATTACTAAAACAATTACGCGAAATCGGATATGAAATCGGTAGCGGCATCATGATCGGCATTCCGGGTCAAACGTATGCGTCGATCACCAATGATTTATTGCTTTTTCAGTCGCTCGATTTGGATATGATTGGCGTCGGGCCTTATATCGAGTCAAACCGAGGCGAAGCCGCATCCACGCCACTCAATCCTCAATCCTCAATCCTGAACCCTCTACAACAACAAGCCCCTGCAACTGAACTGATGACCTACAAAGTCATCGCCCTTGCAAGAATCCTTTGTCCAAAAGCCAATATCCCGAGCACAACAGCGCTTGCGACTTTAAATAAAACCTTTGGTCGCGAATTGGGGTTATCACGTGGCGCGAATATTGTAATGCCGAATGTCACACCGGTTCAATATCGCGTAAAATATGAAATTTATCCGGGAAAAGCCTGTCTCAACGAATGCGCCTCGGCTTGTCATGGCTGTATGACAAAACGGATTCTCTCGATTGATAGAACGCTTGGACACGGGAAAGGTGGTAGAAAAAAATAAGGTCAATCACGTTGATGGGGCTGTTGCAAAAATTCGTTTCGCTTCTTCTACATCTTTTCCAATCTGGATTTTGAGCGCCTCGATCGAAGAGAATTTGAGTTCATCACGTATTTTATGGATGAATTCAACACACACAAATCGTCCATAAACGATCTCATTAAAATCAAATAAATAAACTTCCAAAATCGGTTTCAGGGAATCATCCATATCTTTTTTAATCGTCGGACGATAACCCATATTCGCCACACCCTCGATAAACCGATCACCGAGCCCCCTGACTCGTACCGCAAAAATACCAAGCAGCGGAGATTGAGTACGATGCAAATCCATGTTGATCGTTGGAAACCCAAGCGTTCGCCCGCGTTGAGCCCCATACGAAATGCGGCCAGATAACATATAAAAATGCCCCAGCAATTTTTTCACAAAAGATAAATTGCCCGCCACTAATGTTTGTCGAAGCAATGTGCTACTAATGCGAACGGGCAATGATGCACCCTCCTCTTCGATCCATAATGTCGGCATTTTTTCAGCGGTAAAATGACACTGCGTTGATTGCTGCATCAGAAAATCAGCATCGCCTC
>Ga0209417_1006946_pt1 | contig 11255 bp, 13 predicted proteins | sample RifGroF2_FD_184002 | JGI IMG/M metagenome (GOLD analysis project Ga0209417, IMG submission 184002) | Groundwater microbial communities from Rifle, Colorado, USA - Groundwater F2 (SPAdes) (version 2) | ecosystem: Environmental > Aquatic > Deep subsurface > Groundwater | place: Rifle, Colorado... | reverse complement strand
GACATATCAATAAACTCAAACGGTGTAGCTGTATGAAGAGACTGCCCCACAAGAAGATCACGCTGCCGCTGATCTTCAATCGCAAACGCCACAAATACCACTTTTTTATCAGCCATTTTTCTTTTTCCTCCCGATTTACGTTGCCGCTTCTGACTTGTTTTCTTGGATTTAGACCCCTTCTTATCATCTAACAACTCTGAAATACACCAAATACCTAAACCAACCAGAAGTAGGGGCCACATGTTTAGTTTACCAGCTCGATACGCATTATTCTGTCCAGCTCATAAACTATTATAACAACCCAACCCGACAAGGGTGTGTCGGGTTGGTTTTGATGAAATTACCCTAATATCACCTTTTCTTTCTCACTTAAAAGCTCCGCGGCGCGCTTTAAATCTTCAGGAAAGACATCAACGTAAAACCTTAACGTAGTTGCCACGTCGGAGTGACCGAGATATTTCTGGACCAGCTTAGCGTTGCCGGTCCGGCGCATGAGTTTTGTCGCCGCGGTGTGCCTGAGCGCGTGAGGCGTGAACTCGCCCTCGATCCCGGATTCTTTAATCCACTTCTTAAAATCTCGCTGTGCCTGCCGGCAGCTCAGCCTGGCGCTCTCCCTGGAAATGAATAACGGCGCTGCCGGCGCCAGGCTTTCACCTTTGCGGCGCTTGAAGCGGAGGAACTGCGACAGGCGCTCCTGCAGGGCTTTAGGGAAATAGACAGTTTTTAATCGGATCAACTTTTCGCCGTCGCGCGTCCAGCCTTTAACCTGGACGTCCACCTTGGCGCGTTCCGCGTCACCAACGTTGAGGCTTAAGGCTTCACTGATCCGCAGGCCGGTCACAAGCATAAGCCGGTAGAGCATGTGCGCACGCTCCGCGTCTTTGCGTTTATCCAGGACGTTTAATAGGGTTTCTTCTTCTTTAAGATCGAGGCACTTAATATTAGGGCTCATTTCTGCCCTGCAGGTTCTTCAACCTGGACCTCGATACACTTTTCTTCGCCGCCCAGCTTGGCCGACAGCATCCAGTCGTAAAGCCCTTTTTCGATGGATACTTTTATCGGCCGGCCATCGGCGGTTTTCTGCGCGTTCAATTCTTTAACGGCTTTCTCGAAGATCTGTTTTCGTTTACCTTTGTGACCGTGCCAGCCTGCAGCAGGCAGGGAAAGCTCTTTTATAAGGTCCGCCAGGGTTTTATTGTATTCGTTGCCATCGAGCCCGATAAGTTCGGGCTCGATGAACAGCCGTATCAAGAAAGCCAGCTCGCCATGTATGTGCGCCAGCTCTTTCGGCCGGCTTACAGCATGGCGCTCCAGGAGCTGGACGCTCAGGGGCGTTGAGAATTTAACTTTAAGGACGGTTTCGGGCTGGCCGCGCTTCTTGCCTTCGGCTAGTTCGACGTCCCCGAGTAAACTAAAGCCATAACCATTTATATTTTTCAACTTCATCGCGGACAGGTCCACGTAATACGGCATAGTCTTAAGATCGTAGACCATGCTTGTTAGCCAGGTTAAGCCCTGACCACTGAAAGACTTCCAGTCTAAAGCTTTAGCCAGGTCCCGGATTGAAACGTAGCAGAAGCAGGTGACGGCGCCGGACGGATATTTGTTGCGCTGGCAGCCTTGCTGAACCCAAAGACTTTCTATTGCGGCTAAAACCTTGGCGTGTTCTGCCGTTAAAATACCGCGCTCCCGGTCGCCCGGCTTAATGCGGCCGCGCCACAACGGGACCACAGAAACGTCGCCATCAAGCGTCCGGAACTTCGCCATAACCTTATCGGATTTAGCTTTGTTGGTGGAAAGCGTAAAGAATGAGGAGCTGATGAACGTTGCCCAGGGAATGATTTCTTTTCCGTAAGGCACAGCCATTACGCCCTGGTCGACTTCACCTTCTTCTTTGACCGGCCGGAAATTTGAAAAAAGCGTTAACTGTGTATCTTCAAAATAGGTTTTAAGCTTTTCCTGCGCGGCCGGAGGAAGATCTTGTTTCTCTTTGCCCCCCCCTGCTTGATCCATGCGCTTCTTTAACAGGGTGGTCAGATATTTAGCCGGGTTCTGGACTTGGCCGGTTCTTATCTGGTGCTTCAGTTCCCCGAACTCTTCGGCCATTACGTGCTCCCCCAATTCCCTTAAAGCCTTTTCAAAGAAAGGGCGGCTTTTATGGTCCTTGGTGAGCTCAAGTATTTCGTCTATTAAGTACGAGGTCATTCTGCTTCCTTGCGATAGTTATCAACATGGTTTTGCGAAAAATCGTTAACGAATTCTAACCGTTATATTCTTACCGATTCTAGAGCCCTCATTCTCATAGAGGACCTTGTCACCGCTATATCATGCCTTTGACACCCTTATATCATAGCTATATGAGAGTCTGTCACCCCTATATCATAGCTTTCCAGCCCACTTCCGCAGCCCTGCCGGGGATTGTTGATAACTTTTTTATACCCCCCACCAGGCAGCTATTAAACGCGCCCGTCTTCTGCCCGGATTGCGGCCAGGGCTTCAACAAGATCGTTGGAAAGCGGCGCTGTCCGGAGCGCCAGTTTTACAGCCTGGGAAATTGAGATCCGTTGGCCGTTCGCTTCCATAAAAGAACGGATGCCCTCAAGCTTTGCTATGTCGGTTTTGAAAAGCGATATGCTCAGTTTTTTGCACTTCCGATCTTCCCCCACCGGCAAAGCCGCGGGGGCCGCGGTTTGGGTCTTCGATTCGCGCTTATTCATCTTGTCCAGGGACTGGGCAAGCCGGGCCTGTAATGTGTGTTGTTTTGTCATACTTTCCTACTTTATTACTCTGTTACTATTTCTAGTGCTGCCTTAAACAATTCTTCCCGGGCAGCCAGGTCTAACGCCTGCCAGCCGAGTAGAGCTGCGTGTTGATAGCATTGTCTGCGCGAGATTGTAGTTGAAAGCGCTTTAACACCTATACGTTTTGCCAAGTCCGGAAGCTCGCGGGATAAAACCGTGTTTGCAAGAACACCATTGAATAATATTTTCAGCCCCGCTTTCTTGGGCAGGTGCGGCCGGATCGCTTCCGCGGTGTCCCGTGTGGTCCAGATATCCGCGGGGGATGGAGAACAGACCAGGACAGCCACGGAACAAGAGGCGAGCGCCGGGGTCAGCGTGTCCAGGCGCGGCGGGGTATCGACAAAAACCGCGTCGTACTTGGATGCGTGGTCATAAAGTGCTACTTTCGTACTTTCGCACTCTTTAAGCCACTGCGTAGCGGTTCCTTGTGGGTCGCGGTCGAGGACCGCGACTTTCTTGCCGGCTTCCGCCAGCGCGTGCGCAAGCAGCACAGTTAATGTTGTTTTACCTGTGCCGCCCTTGCCATTGCAAAGTAGTATATTCATACTTTCCCACTATACAACATTCAAGGGGATAATGTCACATCTTGTTTTGTATTATTAAAGATGACGCGGATTTAAAATTTACAGTAGGGGTGTTTCAATGACCAGGGACGGCATCATAGCGCGGGTGGAACGGTTGAAAACTGCTTTAGGGGAGCTGACGGGAAAGCAGTTGGATTTTATCGAAAACATCATAACGCAATTCCGCCGGCCATTCCTCGTTCTAAACCGTAACAAGGATTTCGACCTGGTGGACGAGCAGGTGTTGCATGATTTCGGCGATGTGCTGCGCATACACCACTGCCTTTCAGTAGAGGCATTATCAAAGGACCGCTTCGAATACGCGCTGGAAAGGACATTGAAGCTTTGCGGGAAGAGCGCCGAACTAGCGAAGTCTAAAACCAATCACGGGCATGACATTACAATTAATGGCGTCCCGTTCTCGCTTAAAACACAGGCAGACAAAGGAATTAAAGAGAACGAGATACACATCTCCAAATTCATGGAGCTGGGGAAAGGGCACTGGAAGGATTCTGTTGAAGACCTGGCCGGCCTGCGCGCGCAGTTCCTAAAACACATGAACGCCTACGAGCGCATCATCACATTGCGCTGCCTTATAAAAGGCGGAAAGCATTTTAAGTATGAGCTGGTGGAGATCCCGAAAGGATTACTGCAAGAAGCGAAGGACGGCAAACTTACTATCTGCAAAGACAGCAAGCAGGACCCGAAGCCCGGCCATTGCACAGTATCCGACGAGCACGGTAAGGTTAAATTCCAGCTTTACTTCGACGGCGGCAGCGAAAGAAAGTTACAGATCAATCACCTTCGCAAAGACTTATGCACCGTTCTTGCTCAGTGGGAGTTCGAGAGAGAATAGAGCGGGAGGCTCGGCTGCTCATGCCCGAGCCGGTCCAGTGCGATCTTCACATAGTCCGGGCTTAATTCTATTCCGACACACTGCCGCTGATGTGCACGGCAGACCAGGCCAACAGTTCCTGATCCAAAAAACGGATCTAAAACCTGCGAGCCAGGGCCCGAGCCGGCCAACATACAAAGCCGAACAAGCTCGGGGGGGAAAACAGCGAAGTGCGCCCCATGAAAACCATTGGTGTTGACATTCCAAACAGTGCGCCGGTTTTTTAGAACGTCCCCGCCTGCAGCCGATTCCTTAATAGCTTCGTGATCGTAGTAATATTTCTCCGACTTGCTGAATAAAAAGACATACTCGTGAGCGCGGGTCGGCCGGTCCTTAACCGATTCGGGCTGGCAATTCGGTTTGTTCCAAATAATATCAGAGCGAAGATACCAACCATCCTGCTGCAGGGCGAAAGCGAGCCGCCACGGAATACCGATTAAATCCTTCGGCTTCAATCCCTCCGGAGTGGGGGGGCGGTAACTCATTGCCCGGGCTACGTTTTTTTTATCCGGCGCCCGCCAGAGGCGGTCGCCGCTGGTGTATGAATCACCGATGTTAAGCCAAAGGGTGCCGTCGTCGCGAAGAGTACGGCGGACCTCGTGGAAGATTTTAACCAGGTCTGCGATATAAGTGTCCGGCGTGTTCTCCGCGCCAATCTGCCCGGCGATACCGTAATCGCGCAGGCCCCAGTAAGGCGGGCTTGTGATGCAGGACTGAAACGTGCCGGCCGGGATATCGGCCAGCGCCTTGCGCGAATCGCCCTGTATAATCTTTACGGCGTTCTGGTTATAGATCTCTCTAACACACAGCTTGCGCAGGCTTTTTGGATCTTGGGCGTGGTAGATTATGGTTTTTTTCATACGGGTGTCATCCAATAATTCATCAGAGGTTACATGCAACGCCGCCGAGAGCCTGGAGAGAATGCTCGTCGGCGGGTGTTGAGTCTCAACTTCGTAGTAAGCGATCATCCGGCGGGACACTTTTATTTTCTTGGCCAGTTCTTCCTGTGTGTAGCCGGCTGCTTTGCGCAGCACTGCCATGCGCGCGCCGAAACCGCGCAGATTTGAGTTGTTTCTTTTAGGCATAATTTCCCCGATGTACGATAATCGTACAAAATCCCACCCGCCTAATCAAGCGAACCTATTTAGAGTATAGCAGGCGAACCCGACAACGGTGTGTCGGGATAAAATCGACGATGGAACCATGAAAAACGGCCCCACCCTACCCTCCCCAGTGTCGCAAAAGTAACACTTTTGCGACACTCAAAGCGGCGCGGCCATAATTCCACGACGAGAGGGGGAAAACCCGGATTGGACTTTTGCGACACTGGGGAGGATTGGCGCCGGTTCGGCGGCTAAGGCTGAGATTTAGAAGCGAGAACACCGAAATGCCAGGGTGGCAGTTCAATCGGTGACGCCGCCGCCGGCTGAAACCCGCTTGCGCGCAGCAGCTCGAGCAGCGCCTCGGGTTTTGGCCTGATGTCCAGTGCGGGACCGCGCGGAGTCGCGGCGGAGTGGATCCAGTGGATCGCCCCGGCCAGGCCGCCCGGCCGGAGTATGCGCAGCGCTTCTTTTGTTATCTCTGCGGGCCGTTCGTGATGGAGGATATTGAACAGCATAACGTAATCCACACAAGCGTCGGGCAGGCCGGTGCCTTCGTCAATAAAATCACGGTGGAGGAAGGCGATGTTGGCAAGCCCGGCAGCTGCGGCCCTGGCGCGGGCCAGGGCCATAGCTTCATCATCAACGTCGAAAGCGTGCAGGGACCCGGAGATCCTCCGGGCCGCCGGCAGCGTGAACGACCCGTAGCCGCAGCCGAACTCGACCAGGCCGTGGACGGAGCTATTAACGGCCATACGGTCCAGGATCAGTTCCACATCGAAGAGGCTCTCCCAGAAGGCGGCGTCGGGCATGCCGCTGTCGCGGACCTTCATACAGTTAGAACGTCACGACGCGGTCGGAGTCCCTGACGAGTTCGTAAAGGTCTTTCATGCTGGACAGCGGGCAGACTTCGCTCCCGGCCTTGTTGCGCACCTTAAGGCAGGTGCCGCAGGCAAGGAGCTTGCCGCCCTGCTGCAGGAATTCCTCGGCCTGCGCCTTAACTTTAAACTTCTCGTCCGTGGTTTCTACGGCGTCCACGCCGGGGCCCATGAAAAACACCGAGACCTCGTCGTTCTGCTTTCTCGCGAAATTCCCGAGCCGCAATGCGTTCCAGGCCGTTTCGGGTTCCGTCACCGATATAATGATCGCCAATTTCATGTTATATTCCTCCTTATCCGCCGTTATTTCTCTCCGCGTTCTGCACATTCAAATGTCGCCGTCGCTTCATCAATCCGGATATTATCCATACAACCGCGACGCTGAGCGCAATACTGCCGAAGATATCTACGGCGTGATGAACTCCGGCGAGGACTCTTGATACCCCGACCAGCGCCGTCAGCGCCCACAATACGGCCCCGATCTTACGGCCGGACACCCATACAACCGCGGAGATGGCCGCGCCGAACAGCGTGTGCTCGGAGGGGAAACCGTTGTCCGGACCATGAGGGACAAGGGGAATAAAGTTGGTTTGCACAAACGGGCGGGGGTCATAATAAAGAGTCCCCGCCACTTTTGCGAAGCCATATATGAGCGGAAGCGCGAGTACTCCCAGAAAGAGCAGACGTATTCTCTCTGGCGCGGGCTGCCGGAGAAAATAAAGGAGCGCGCCGGCTGGGATGGCCAGGAATAAATACTTCGCGCCGAATATTATGAGCAGATCTCCAGCCGCCATACCAGATTATCTCCTGTCCCTAGATCAACCCGAGCCCAAGACCCAGGGCTACGGCGCAGAGCATAACGGCGACGGTAAGCTGCACCGCGCGCATGGTTACTTTCTTTACCAGCCTGCTGCCGATGAACGCGCCCAAGAAAGCCGAGACCACCGCAAGGATAACGAGCAGCCAGTGGTCGCCCAGAACGGAAGCCTTGAAATGTGGGATATAGACCGTTATCCGGGTTACGTCCACGAGCGCGGCTATTACCGCGCCGGTGGCGATAAAAACTTCTTTCGGAAGCCCGCTTTTTATGAGGAAGGCGCTGCGCAAGGCGCCCTGCAGGCCGGAAAGCCCGCCGACGAAGCCGCTTAGAATACCGCCCAGCGGCAGGTATTTTTTATCAAAGGACAGCTTCTCTACGGCGGGCAGCGTCTCGCCTACGGAAAATACCAGTATCAGCGCGGCGATAACGGCTTTAACCGGCATAACCTGGAACTGCCGGCTGGCCAGCTCATAGACGAACAGCGGCGAGGCGTCGGACAGCCTTAAAAGCAGGGCCGCTCCAAGCGCCGCCGCCAGCATGGCGGGCCCGCCGAAAAGGAGCACTACTCTTTTATCCGCATTCCTGCCTAACAGCGCCAGTTTAAAAAGATTGTTGAGGAAGTGGACCACCGCCGTCATCGCCACGGAGATATCCAGCGGAAAGAATACCGAGAATACCGGCATCAGGACAGTGCCGAGGCCGAAGCCCGAAAAGAGCGTAAGCCCGGAGGCGATAAAAGCCGCGGCACATATAGCGATATATTCCATGGTTATTCTCCTCTAAAAGGCGAAGGGCATTCCCCGGCGGCGAAATGTTTTGCCGTGGCTTTGTCCTCTTTCGCCAGTTGCGAATCCCGCAGACGGTTGAAGGCCGGGTTCGCCAGGCCGTTAAGAAAGACGAACACCGGGGAACATTCTTTCAAGCGGTTCTTTAAATGCCGCAGGCAGCCTTTGCAATCCTTATTCGGGCCCTCGACGGCCGCATAGGCTATGCCGTGCAGACGGCCGAGTAATTTCATGCCGAGGACCAGCGGCTCTCTGAATAGCGGGAACCAGAAGGACCGTCCGTAACAGAGCCTGACCAGGTACAGCGTGCACGATGAGCACCGCAGGCCGCTGCGCACCGGCTGAGTCACAGCCGGGTCCAGGAGAAAAGAACAAGGCCGTAAAACCCGGAGAAGAATAACAGTCCTACGGCGGCCGGGGCGGCGGAAAGTTTCTCCGACGCGAGCCGGCGGTTCCGCAGCAGGAAGGCCAGGAAGATAGCCGTTATCAGCCAACCTACCGCCGCCGGCGGCAGGAGCGGCCCGGGGGATTTAATGGCCTTGTCCAGCAGGGCGCGCATGGTCTCAAGTCCTTTCATGTCCCGCAGGGAAAGCGGCAGGAATAAGCCCCAGGTATTGAACTTCGCCAGGGCTTTGCCCAGATGCGCCACCGCGACGACCGGAGCGGCGCCTGTGGCGGCCTCAAGCAGGAAATCTTTCAGTTTCCCGCGGTAGCCTAAGAGGAAACCGATAAGGGCCGCCGAGGCCCAGAGCAGGGCGGGAACAAAAAGTAAAAACCACGCGGCTTCGGTCCAGCCCGGAGCCAGAGCGGGGAAAAAGCCGGACAGCAGTTCCGGCGGGTAATGAAAATATTTTTCAAGCAGCGGCATTTCACCTATGGTTTCATGGGCGACAAAGCCCGACGCCAGGACCACGAAAAAGGCCTCGAAGGGGCGCAGAACCCTGTAAAGCCTCGAATTGGAACCGGGCAGCGCCATCCCGTAGCCGACATTGCCGGCCGGGCAGACCTTGGCGCACTGGAAGCAGAGGGTGCACTCGTCGGATTGGGCGCGGGCGTAAGGGACAGCCAGGCTGGGGCAGCTGCGCCGGTCCCAGCGGTCCCTGTTGGCCGGCGCGACGCAGTCTTTAGTGAGGCATGCCCGGCAGACGGAGGCGTCCGCGATGTCGAGCTGGAGCGGGGTGAAACGGCCGTAGACCGACAACAGGGCCTTGGCGGGGCAGGCACTTTTGCAGAAGGAGCGGTGCTCGGCGAAAAGAACGCCGGTGATAACCGCCGCGGCCAGCATGGCCAGCAGCATGAGGGCGGTGTAATGCGGAACACGGTGGATGTTAAATCCGGCCACCAGCAGCTGTAGCGCCAGATAAGCTAGAACCGTCAGCCAGCCGGCCCTGATCCACGGCGGGATGGCGAGACCGGTGAAGCCGGCACGCCGCCCGGCGGCGTGGCCCAACCTGTTGAGCAGTTCCATGGGGCAGACCGTGCACCACACCCGCCCCGCCAGGAGGGCGGTTATTATCATGCCCGGCCACCACAGGCCCCAGACAAAAAGCGTGGTCAGGCTGGTTTTCCGGAGGATGGAGAAGTCCAACCCGGCCTGGGTTCCCACATTCCAGCCATTGTAAACCATAAAAGCCATGCCGGAAAGCATGGCAAGCTGCAAAGCCGCCGGGAAGAAAGGATTTAAGATCAGTCGCCGCAGGCCGGGGACAATAAACAGGTCGCGCTTAAAATTAGAAACTGGCATTTTTCCTCCTGGCTTACTCGGATACTTCTTCGTGCAGCTCGCGCACTTTTTTACGCAGATAGGAGAGGACTACGCGACCGGCTTTGGTAAGCCGGTAATTGACGCGGCCGCGCGGGGCGCGGTCCGGGTCTTTCTCGGCGACCAGCCAGCCGTTCTTTTCCATGCGGCGCAGCAGCGGGTAGAGCGTGCCGGTCTTTATCTCGTAACCATGCCGGCGCAGTTCGTTTATTATCCACTGGCCGTAGACAGGTTCTTTGGCGGCGTGGTGGAGTATATGCACTTTCCAGAAGGCAAGGGTAACTTCCCTGAAAACGAGGTTATCTTCCATATGTAGAATATCGTAGTAGATATACGGCATAGTGTCAACCAGGTCAGCGCGGCACGATGCGGAATTATCTTTTCCGCCGCAGTTGAATTCTTCCATTACTGGCTCTGCTTCTTCTCTCTTTTCCCGCAAGGCCGCGGTTGTTGGCGCGGGCCTTACCGCCGCAGGCGGTAAGGGGGGCGCGCGGCCGCGCAGGGGTGGGGCAGGGCTGTTGCGGCCCGGCGGCCCCACGAACCGGCCCGCCTATGGCGGGCGGGCGGCGCGGCTTTAGCCGCGACGGTGGGGCGAACAGCCGCAAGCCTGGCCGGCCAGCCGCCAGGCTGGACGGCAGGGCGGCGGCTGCGCCGGGCCGCGTAAGGAACTCCACTTTATAAAGGAACTCCGCTCGCGAGTAAGCGCACATTTGCCCCGGACGGCAAGTTAACATAACGATGTTATGTATAACCCAAGCCCGCCCGCCTCCTTAAAATATTTCAGGAACGGAGCGGGCGCAGGGCGAGCAATACGCCGGGGAAAGGGCAACTTACGATAATGCATGCATTATCGGAAAGGGCGGTTCCCCTTCGCCCAGCTCCCCGCGCCGAACGTACTGCCCCCGCCTATGGCGGGGGCGGCGTACGCTATGCGTACGGTGAGGGAACGCCGCCTTGCTGGGCCGCGGCGGCCAGGCAAGGCGGCGCGCGGGGAGCTGGGCGAAGGGGAACCGCCCGTGTTGCCCGGTCCGCCGAAGGCGGATTCCCCGGCGTATTGCCGCTTGCCGTCCGGGGCAAATTTGCACTTACTCGCGTTAAGCCGCGGTCTACCTTATCGAGCAATCGCAGCAGCTGGGCGTTAACGTCGAGACTATCGAGGGAACGTCGAGCTGCGAGCGTCGTTATAAGGCGCGGCCATGCGGCCCCACGTACCGGGCCGCAGCAGCGGCCGGGCGCCGCGACCGTAGGGCGCGGCGGTGGGGCGAACGGCCGCCAGTGCTGCCGGCGCATTCGCGGCGCAAGGCTGGACTGGCGGCCGCGCATGGCCGTTACCTGGTTGTTTAAGGATGCCGGCCTGGTCTGCGCCGTTTGCGCAGATCTGGCCGGCCTCATTATTCGTGAAGAGCGGCCGCGGCAGTAGTGCTGCATTTGCTGAAGGCAAAGGCAGCGCTACTGTCCGCAAGGCCGTTTCATCGTATGTGAAGCCGAGCACGTCGACGAAGACCTGGGCGTATTGTGATGACTTTAAAGTCGCTTCGCTATAAGGCGCGGCCATGCGGCCCCACGAACCGGGCCGCAGTAGCGGCCGGGCGCCGCGACCGCAGGGCGCGGCGGTGGGGCGAACGGCCGGCAAGGTAGACGGCGCCCGGCG
>Ga0209417_1006945_pt1 | contig 11258 bp, 10 predicted proteins | sample RifGroF2_FD_184002 | JGI IMG/M metagenome (GOLD analysis project Ga0209417, IMG submission 184002) | Groundwater microbial communities from Rifle, Colorado, USA - Groundwater F2 (SPAdes) (version 2) | ecosystem: Environmental > Aquatic > Deep subsurface > Groundwater | place: Rifle, Colorado... | reverse complement strand
CGTCATCTGCCATTGCCCATTTCACTAGCTTAACAGTCAGTACAGCTCCTGCTGAAGTTTTCATTCCCCACACAGATAAATTTTCCATAAAAATACATGGCGGAAAATGCAACGGAATATGGTATGTGGCAGTAACAGCACCAACTTCATCAACACCGCAATAATGTTTACCTGCTGCACGTTCATGAGATAATGCTGATGCTGTTCCGGTAAAATTATTGGCAGCTTGTGGAAACCATTCGTCAGATTTGTAACATTTTGCGAATGAAGTAACAAGGTTATTGTCTTCGGCGTCTGTTACGTAATTATATGTCTTGTTATAGGCAAAGCGTTCACTGACAACTTGACCAATTGTTGAAAATCCGACAGCGGTAGATGTCTTTACATATATATCACCATCATGTGAAAATCGTCCTTCCGCCATAACGTTCGTTTGTTGAAGTCCAGGATATCCAAAACATACCGCATGAGTGTCGTTGGTATAAAATATTAGACGACCAAGTATAGTTCCCCAAGGGGCATACTCGTCAGCATATAGCCTTGGCAATACCGCAATATTTGCATTAAAGTCAATACTATTTACTTCCAAACCGCCAACATTGGCATATAGTTTGCTATCCCTGGTTTCCCTTATTGCGATATTGTTTTCATCATTCGTATTTTGTACATATACCTGAAAGTCATCAATATTCAATGTACCGTTAACACCAGCACTACTTGTCTCGATAACGAACATACATGACAATACGTCAGCTGGCATCAACGTTCCTGCAGATGTTCTGATATTTCCAGTAATACGTGTCCATTGACTATCTGTCAACGCTCCAAGATCAATACTCGTTTGAGACGTTGGCGCAAGATATGCATTTTCTGGTCCGCCACCAGTTATTAATGTGGCCTTAATGCAACAATCATCCGCAGCATCGCCCAATGTGCCCACGAAGCTCACTGGCTTAACAAGAAATGAGACGAATATCTGGTCTGTCGGAAATAACTTAAATGACTTATGAAATGTACAAGAATGGCTTGCCGCGCCAGCCGTAAAATCTGACAAAAATGTATCTTCGCCAGTGGTTCCTGTTCCCGCATCTAATGTCATTCCATCTAACGTATAGTCATAAGCACTATAAATACCTGAAATTAACGGAATAGGTGTTGCGGTTCCGCGCCGAGTCCATTTCCAACTATCATCTCTACACCAAAATTCAGGATCGCCTGTTGTTATATCGAATGCTCCAACAATGATTGCCTCGTCGGTTGTTGCGGCTTCATAGTCAGTAACAAGATATCGTGTCCACTCCACAACAGTTGCATTATTGATCGTGTAAATTGGTTTAACACCAACGAGTATTATGGTGTTGGCGGGTAACCCTACAACGTCTATCACAATGTCAACGTTGCCTTCTTCACGATACAATAATCCATATTTATCGCCAGCAGATGCTGCTCTAAGAATCATCATAGAGTCACCTGTAAGAGTATCAGCACTTAGTGTTAGGGTAGACGTTATAGGGTCAAATGTTGGCATGAATCCACGAACTATACCACGGGGCAATACAGCATATTGCCTATTAAGTGATTCTGTAGTATAGGGTGTATTCCATTTATTGGCAATTTTGTCAAGACTAACAGTTGAAATTAATGTCGCGGCCATAATTCTCCTTTAAACCAATCTTATTGATCAAACCAATCTTATTGACACGGTGTGGCGTATCTGTATTAATGCGTTTTTCTGTTCCCTGGGAAATGTTCCATAACTGATCATCACACCATCTGAATCAAATATTCCAAGTTCCCAGAATTCCGGGTCGTTGCCGAATCCGTCATTGTTTGCTTCAGCCTGAAGTATAAGACAATTGCATCTGACAATTCCTCCCGCGACAGCCGTGACATCTCCAGCCACGAAACTCTTAGTAAATACATACACGCTATCAGCAGGATAGAGACCAGGATTTGTTATGCAATGAAGATCAGTCTGTCCAGCTGTTGGTGTTCTTTGTGCTTTGTCTGCGCCTACAGTATACCAACCTCCTTCACCTATTTTGAAATAGGATGGAGCTACCATCGCTGTTTCGTTTACCCATTGCGTAGCAACCTTTTCGCCTGCCAATGTAGTATTGACATATGTTTCAGCCATAAATCCTCACTATGTTATTTCTATAACGTCAGTTACATTTTCCATATCGTCTGCGGATGTCACGTCACCAGGAATAACATCAAAGTTCTTTTGTCCAGCCCATCCTATAGCGTCGGACTCGAATATTCCATCAACAGTAAATGGATTAATGTTCGTTCCAGAATGAGACTCAATAATGGTCATAAACTCTATATGGGCTGGCTTTACATCATATAGTTTTTGTATCATTCTACCAGTTTTATCTCCCGAATCTCCAGGAATATCATCAAGGGCTGCTGTCGGTGTTATTTCAACAATAAGATAATTCGTTTTCGCCCAATGTTCATTTTCCTGAACAGAACCAAGATATTCTATAACACATACCCCAACTGCAGGTGCTGTTATACCAGCAACTGTTAATGTTGTGCTGTTGGTCCTTGTTTCAAAATAGAATTCCGCGCCATTGATGTCTGTAAGTTTCCAATTCGACGGATTGCCCATTTCGTCCAAAGCATTCAGTAAATGAATTGTATGTACCGAATCATAGCCTAACGGAAGATCTATATCAACAGCTGTTATTTCGTTAGAAAGTGTCAATAATGAAATATCAACTTCTCGATATAATCCACTAGTTGGCACAACATCTGCCGCCACATCATCGAACAAAACCCATTTAGGTTCCACCGTTGTATAAAGTTCACCAGAACCAGCCGGATATTCTGTCAACTCACTGTTATCAAGGTAGTTTTCGTTGCCATTTGATACTTTCCATACTGGAAGCACATTAACCGTGAACCCGGAAACGTTACCACGATACGCATAACCATTTTGAAAACCCTTTAGGTTTAACCACGATATTGCGTTAGCGACTTCGCCGCGTAATAGGCTGTCAGTAAAATAACGATCAGGCACTACACCATAATCGCCATATAGGCTTGTTAGTTGTTCAGGTTCATAAAATGTCATTGTTCCATTGGCTGGTAACTGTGAACCACTAACAGTTAATGCTCCTTCAACCTTATGTGGCACAATAACCACATATTCAAAATCGTTATATTCAGACTTCCATCCTTGGCCGATATCGTCGGGCACGACACATGTTATGGAAATAGTTCCATCATCATTTAAAGTCGAATCTGTTATTGTTACATCGACAGTATTGGTAAATTTTGATGTAACAAGAAATGGATCTCGTAAATTTGTTAAAAGATCTATCTTATTGATAAGATAATCAAGCGATGTTTCTATCTTGCCAACAATAGACATGAATATACCATCAGAATCTTCATCGAGTTGACGCAGATACTTTGGTACCATATCTGTCATCACTTTGCGGCTCCAATTCGAATGTCCGAATGGAAAATGTCCGAATGGATCATGTCCAAATGGCATCAGTATAAACTTTCAACTATAAGTTTTATCAACATCTCAGAATCAATTCCTTCATGTTTTGCTGTACCAAGACGCTGTAGTGTTGAATGAGCACCAGCATATGCACGCCCCTTGTCACCAGTTTTTTTATAGATTGAATTGACAATATGCATAAATTGTCGTGCCCGTTTTTCGCCCACACCAGTGTATGTCTTGCCAAGTTTACGCTTTATTCGTCGCACCCTTTTTCGGTCTTTAGTGTCATCAATGTCTTTTCTCATTGAAACCTCAACATGGCATAGGTGTTGGTGGTGGTGTATCGTCATCATCATCCTTACGCTTGCGCTTTACCTTTTTGATGGCTGCAATCACTTGCAGTAATTTTTCCATGATGTTCATATCATCTCCTTATGCTGGAATAACTGAAATTTGATCAATATATACATGTGTTGTGGTGGTAGCATTTGTACCATGTCCAGACCCTATCCATATCATGGATGGCATAAATCCAGGCAAAAAATAAGTTGCCAATCCGTCAACCCATGCCAAACCATCTTTACCGAACCTGAATGAAGCTACACCATCATCAGACAATATTAATTGTATGTAACAGCAATCATAATATGTCAAATCTCCAGATATATCAACTACTCCGAATGGAGCAGCGGCTACTCCCAATGTTGTCTGTATTCCTCTTACAAATCTAAGTGCGCCATTTGATTCCAATACTGCCGATACATAGTTAGTAACATGATTAAATGCATATCCAGCAATATAAATTCCCCCTCTGACATAGGCTGCGTCAGCAAAATTTGTCATTGAAACTCTACATTGTAGCGTAAGTGTAGAAAAATGTCTCCAATAGTTTCTGAAACTGCAAATAAGTCTTGGACCATCATAAACAGTATATAGGTCTTGAGTCGTATTGCCAAAACTGTGGTGAAATTTACTGCTTGCATCAACTTCAAAGCCAACATGCGTGCCAGCATATTTTGCTATCCAAGTATTGCCATCACCATCTGTTAATAGTTGGTTTGTTGCACTTATTGTTGTTGTGGCAGGCAACACTATATTCGTGGTACTTAATATACCAAGCTGTGATTTTGTGACAGAGTGCGGATTGCTGGTACTTGATAGGTGGCTATCATAGTTGCCATGATTATAGGTCGTTGTATGGGTAGTCATTAATCCCGAAGCAGTTCCAGTTGCATCCGCACCAACGTCCGCAAAGTCCAACACAACAGCACCCACATCGCCATTGACACTATCAACAGAATTGCTTGTTAGATATTGTGGGTGTGGATTGGGTTGAGCAAGGTGTGTAACCATACTTGTATTAACAAGTGTAGTACCTGCGCTTGTAGTCAAGAAAGCATTTGCGGCACTTGGTAAACTAGCAGCTGTTAATGAATCAACAATATCTTGTGTTAAAACAAGACTTCCGCTATCAGCAGGCCCAAATCCATTTCTCCACGAAAGTTTATCACCATATCTTGTTACTATAATTACCGCATTATTGTCAGATGGTATAGTTGAAGCAACAATTGGGGTCGCGGTATAGTTTGTTGTTGAATAGCGTGTGGCCGAAACATACATAATTTGGCCATCCAGTATTGTCGCCGAACCAGCCGCGATATCACCACGGCCGCCAGTTATGGGCGATAGTAAATAAATTGATTCTGACCATGTTAGAGTATTGGTTAGTGGTACCCAACTAATAACACCACCGCCAGTCAGAAACGTATTTCTATCTTCACGAGCAGCAAAACTGGCGCTATCAATACCAGTAACCATTGCCAAAAAATCATTCCAGAATGGATTTGAATTTTCAGCTGGATAGGTAAATTTCATTCTTGCAGTTTCCATATTTTTCCCTTAAACAGCGGTTACAGTTACGGTGCCACGCGTTATGATCTTATCATCATCTATGGTCAGGTTTCCATACACATCAACGTAACTAGATGGTCCTAACGTTACGTTCATATAATCTATTCCCGAAACATCTTCCTTGATATCATAGATATCTTGCAGTCGTAGCCCAATACCATATTCCCTATCTTTTAACAATTCGTTAACCTTAGCTGTAACTTGCGACAATACTGTTGACACAACATAATTTCTTGTAACCTTAACATAAACAGTTACTGTTGCCCCGACAAGTGAGCCTGCCCCCGAAATCACATTAACAGTATGCGTAACATCTTTTCGTTCATCAAGATGTTCCTTTAGTGCCCTCATTAATCCATTTGTTGGAGCAGCATAATAGCCGTCAGAATCTTTGACAAGTATCGGAACCGTGACAATATTGGCGTTAGTCGGTGACCAATGTTCATCAAAATGGTCTGATATTGTGGTACACGCGCTGTTAATGTCATCATCATACGTGTCAAGAGACGACGATATGTCAGAAACACTGTTTGTTATTGTCAATAGACTTGCGCTTGACGTATTGGTGGTATTGGTTATCAATGTTGATATCGTTTCAAGTTCAGTTTTCACGGTTGGCAACGTTGCCAAACTAACCGATATACCCTCGTTTTGTGCTTCTATATTGGTATTGAGTCCTTGAATAGAAGTTGACAATGATGCTATCTCAGCAGCCAGCGTGTTAATTTCAGTTGCTAACGCTTGAAGGGCTGGATCAGCTGTACCATCATAAATAGCAGTTGCGTCAACAACAATATCAGCAGCCTTGGCGCCAACCGATACAGACTTCACATCTATCATAGTTGTAAAACCGCTTATATTGCTCGTTGAACCACCGATAGCATTATAGGTTGATTCAATATCGCTAGCATTGTCGTCGATACTTGTTGTTTGTGCCGAAATAGTAGCAACATCATTTGTCAGACTTGTTTTTGAACTATCTATTGTGGACAGCTTGATGGTTATCAACGATTTTAGGTCATTAGTAACATCCTTCAAGTCCTGTAATAACGATATTAACTCACCGTCACTGTTAGAACCACGAGTATTGATGGCGTTCGCGACAGCAGGTTTACCATATTGTGGATCTGAAAAACTTAGCGATAAGCCAACATAGTCGTCAGTTGTCACCGCGACATTTCTGGCAGCATAATATTTCGGGGCATTTGCCTTGACGCTTTCTAGTGACTCTGGGTCATCGCCACCTGAAACAATACTTCCCTGCGTTATTGACATAGTGATAGTTGTACCACCAATAATTAATGGAATTACTGATGACGTAATTTTGCCAATTGCCGATATATTGCCTTGACTGCCATAGCAAACACGATATGTTACGAATATTTCTACATCTTCTAATGGCTTATTGCCAGCCATGCCATCACCGAAGCGCAAAACAGGAGGATTGCTATCATACTCAATCTCATATTGGTCTGTTTGTTCTGCTGTAATAATATCCTGTTCTGTCCAAGCAGTACCATCTACAGTGACTGCTACGGATTCATTGGCAATATACTGTTCTTCTGGAAGTGTTAGGTTGAATCGTTGATTGGCTGTTCCGTCTGACACAAAATTCAGTGTTCTGGTTTCACCTTCCGCGATGTCAACATCCTTCGCAAACGCAACACCAAATTCACCAGCATTCCACGTGACCGCACTAACTGTTTCAAAAATCAACCCTGAATCAGATTGAAACTGAAACAATGCTGGTACCGTGACATCGAAAGCATGACTTGTTGTTGGATAGCACGATAATGTCGTGGTGGCTGGAATGGCCCTTGATGGCTTATAACCCAATGGGCGAACTATTTTTGCTGCATTTTCGCGGTCAGTACAAGTATCAAGGTATACCTCATTCGTTTGTCTATCAAGATACCACGCCATTATGCTTAACGCATAAGCAGGTAGATCAATAAACATACCAATTGGGTCGGTTGCTGATATGCTGTTTATTATATCGCCGAATTGGTCGTTAAGCCTTGACAGGATATCGTCGTATATTGTGTCAAAGTCTTTTCCTGTATATGAAATCTTGTTGATACTCATGATTCCCCTTGGGCTGCAATCAAATGCACGCTAACTCACACTAAACCGCAATCGAACGTTTGTAGGTAACCGAAACATCATCCACCTTGTTGTTCCATTCGTACTCTACAAAAATAGTAACTGTTTCATCTTGCACTGTCACGTCAACAGCTGTCAATATGATTCTGGCGTCACTTCGCCTGATTGCATTGATAACACTATTTCTTACCGCTGCCTCCATTACTACCGCGTCTGCATTTTCGAACAATAACCCATACGCGTCTGTGCCAACAGTAGGTCTCATAACACGTTCACCTTGGAATGTACACAGTATACTCAATATGGCTGTTTTTATGACATCTTCATCATAAATTGTTTCCAACACATTCACGTTGCCAAAACGAAGTGGCCATGGCAAACCTTTAATCATATTATCCAACCTTACTCTTTAGTGACAAAATACTCATTGGTGGTAATGGCGGTGACGGAATCGGAGGTGCCGATGGCGTGCCTGGTAACGTGCATACATGAGTATGTGTCAAGGTCCACGTGAAAAGCTTCAATAGGTAACTATATAGTTTGTTACCCAACACCATTGGCTCGATCTTGCCATTCACATTAATCAGTCCAGAATTTATGTCAATCTTGGCACTAGATGATATCGCGATAGATGTTCTCGCGTTAATGGTTATTTGCTGTTGACCAACCGTAACCACATCACCACCACTAGATGTTATGTTTATTCCATCCTGATCCACAATTATCTTGTCACCACTGTTTGTTGAAATTGTAACGACACCGTCTTCTACCCTGACTGTATCTTGTTTGTTGTTCAACAATTCAACCGTACTATTTGTGTCAAGTCTTACGTGCGTTTCACCATCATCGCTACATACCAATTCAATAAAGCCTTCTTGATCATCAACAATAACACGATGTCCTGCTTTTGTCACGAATCCAGTTGACAGATCTTGCTTATCTTGAAATTGTGGTGGCAACTCAGAGTCAGCATACCATCCGCCAAACCATAATGGAAATTCTAGCTTGCCATTTTCAAACATCACCCATACTGTATCACCAATAGATGGTAATGAATACCATCCTTTCTGGTTCCCAGCTGTCATGAATGCAGGATATGCCCAACCCGATAAGGGTTGAGATTTATTGCCAGTCGCGGGCACAATGACTTTTAATCTGCCCTTATTGGAATCATCAAGTTGACTTACCGTGGCGCGATAGACACCATACCACAGTCCATAATACTCGAAACCAAAACGCTTTATTGCCAACAAGAAATCATTAAACATTATTTTCCCTTAGCATCCCTTGAACTTTCAGGTTGTTCGGTCGCAAGTTGGTTGCCAATAACGTTTGTGGCGTGTTGACCAAACGTTAAACCATTGGTGAACCCTTCACTCGTCACATCCATCGTGGTATCCCATTTGCCAGCACTAAAGTTATGATCCACCTTATCAACACGATACACTCCATTAAATCTTGCGCCAAGCCCCGACAATTCGCAAAGTTCGCCAGGCACAACATAGATATTACCAAGTGTTGATATGTTGGCACTTATGCCAGCCAACACCCTGGCGCGGTCTTGTGTTGCTTGTAGCTTATCCTTTGTGAATGTTTTGTCTTCATTCGTCGGACAATACAGCTGTAATCCAGGAGTTTCCTGTTTGGATATATTCTGCTTACGGCTAGCCATAAGCCCGCTAAAAATGTTTTTCTTGCCATCCTTTTCAGGAACTGTTGACATAATTACAGGCATAGGCGATGGAACCGATGAAGTATTTTGTGAGAATGATATGGTTTCTATCCTTTTGGTATCACGATCAACTTCATGTGACACTATACCTTGCGAGATAGCTGGCTGCCACATCACCTTACTTTCCGCACTATATGACAACAACGGATATTGACTCTTCTCTGGTTCATAGTTACCATTGGCCGCGAAACGTCGTACTGGTTTTGTGGAATTCTCACTCTTCAAAGAGCTTATGAAAAATGTCGCGTGTCCATCAACATCACTTCCTTGCCAATAAGTGCAACCACGTTGTTCAATCAAATTATGGAGCACGTCATAGTCCATGTTGTTGCCATGTTCAAGTGACTTTATTTTATGTTCACTAAACAGCTTCTTTGTTTCGTCGTCACGATAACTGACAAGAAATCCGTGCTTTGACAGTATCTCTTCAATAACCTTTTGTGCTGTCACATTCTGCCAACTTGTTGTGGTACACGTTTTCATCAACGCATTAACAGGATTTCCTGGTAACGAAATGGTGACATTCTGTCCTGGTGTTATCGAAATATCAGGTTCCGTGACAAGCCCATGATACCACGGTGTGTATATGCCTTCATCGGAATATCCGAATCTTAGAGATATGATGTTACCAATATCGAATATGTGTGGCATCCTGGTGTCAACCACGTCAATGAAATCATCGTATGGCATTTCAAGGCTTATATCGATATTGGAGATGCCACCACGCACTAGAGATATTTTGGCGCCAACAAGATATGGAAAGTCGGGATACCATATATCGACTACTTCATTGATATATGTTTGATTTATACGTGCATAAACCACAGCACTACTAAATGGCATCACTACTCTCCCTGAATAAGTAATTCTATCTTTTTCACAGGAACTTTCTTACCTGACCCAATCGTTTGATAATGTTTAATTCGCCCTTCGAGTGTCTGTACAAGATAACGTTGTTCTATAACAACCTTGTATAGATCACGCTTTCCACTTCCTGCCAAGTCTGTCGCCAAACCTTCGGCATCATCAAGACTACTAGATAGAAATATATTGATAGGAACATCTTTTGCCCCAATATAACGCTTTCTATCCTTGACAGGACGCGCGGTATAGAGTGTCATGAATTTCACAATAGACGATGATCCAGGCTTGCGTATTTCATTAATCAAAGAGAAGTAGAAATGCTGAACTGTTGGGTCGTCGAAAAAATCATCATCACCACCTTCAAGCTCATCTCCAATCTCAATTTTGCCATCCACCAAAAATAGCGTAAACGAAATGTCACGTTTGCCAACAGAAACCTGAAATGATGATTCACCGTGTTCCAGATCAAGTTCATTTGCCTTGCTGGGCAATGAGATTTCTATCGTGACAGGAACGTTCCAATCCTTAACTCGCTTGGTGGCGCTTGACACAATATCGGTCACCAACTTTATATTATCGCGTGTCAGTTTCAGAACAGTCTGGTATGATTCATCATAATCTTCGTATATCTCACTGTCTGTTTTTTTAACAACGGTTAAACTTTCAACATATTTACGAATAAGTCTTAATGTATCGAATACTTTCATGTTGTCACGCGTGGCGTTTGACGACGCATTATCCCTATACTGTTTAAATAACTTTTTATAGACATCATTCGCCACGTTCCAATTATCTGGTTCATCTCGTAACTTCTTGATTGACTCACTGTCCTGGAACGTGCTATTGATTGCAGATAATACGTCGGACAACCTGACAGGATCCATTTCGTCACGATTTCTATCCTCAATCGCACGCTCAGCATAATCATCAACAAGTTCCCTCAACATCTTCTCGTATTTGCTCACATCAACCTTTATGCTGGCATTTTCAAGAATAGTCCTTTTTTCCCTTATTTTCATACATTGTCCTCGTGTGTTCAATTATGCCATTTACTGGCCCGTGAATACCCCTAGAAATTGATTTCCTCAAAAACATATCCACGGCCATTCTTAAATCGTTATCGCGGCACGGGGCGAATACGGCCGCGCAATAGAGGCTTGTTATCCTCCCTTGATAAGCTCTTCC
>Ga0209417_1006943_pt1 | contig 11258 bp, 10 predicted proteins | sample RifGroF2_FD_184002 | JGI IMG/M metagenome (GOLD analysis project Ga0209417, IMG submission 184002) | Groundwater microbial communities from Rifle, Colorado, USA - Groundwater F2 (SPAdes) (version 2) | ecosystem: Environmental > Aquatic > Deep subsurface > Groundwater | place: Rifle, Colorado... | reverse complement strand
TAAATAATTTCAGAAGGGCATCTAAAGATTTTGAAATTTTAACTTTAACCGCAGAAAATGTTGTAAGAATAGCAATGATAAGGGTTACACTTAAAAAATGTTTTTAACCAGATGGCTTCTTAGTCTTTATGTTTTATTTTATATCCTTTTCCATTATTATCATCCCATTTTTTTGTATCTTTATAATAAACAGCATAATACAATGTGTTGTCTTTTATGTCAGAAAAAAGACCCCGAAAGATTTCTCCTTTTTTTATCATTGGAGTCGGGTTTTCCAGCCATTTAGCAGTATAGTTTTCTTCAATTTCAAAAACTTTTGCCAATGAAGCAAGAAAAGGTTCTTCTTTTTTCTTGTGTCCGTTAAATAAAAAAGGTTCCTCACCTAAAGCAAATTTAGCATCCTGCTGAATAATTAAACGGTTATTACTACTTGTATCCACTATATATGATTTTCCACTCCTTTTAGTCCTACTCGCCATAAAACAAACAGGAGAAATACATGGCAAAGAGCTTGCCTGAATAAGGTATGGCTGAGACTCCTTTTTTACGGGTGCTTGAGGCGCACAGTGAATAATGGGTTTATATGACTGTATGATCATACAGTATAAAAAACCCCTGAAAATAAAAGTTAACTAAAACACTCCATAATGAACAAAATAAGCAATAAATACACCAAATAAAGCACCTACTAAAACCTCAAAAGGTGTATGCCCAAGCACTTCCATTAATCTTTCATGATGGTGCCGGGTTCTTTTATCAGTGTAATAATCATCAACCATTTTGTTTAATAAAGCTGCCATCTGTCCTGCTGAACGCCTTAAACCCGCTGCATCGTACATAACAATAAGAGTAAAACCAAGAGCAATGGCAAATTCAACAGAGCTGAACCCTGATATTAAACCCACACTTGTGGTTAAAGCAACAGTACCGGATGTATGACTGCTCGGCATTCCGCCGGTTGTAGCCAATACTTTAAAATCAAATTTTTTCTTTACAATGTATGTATGTATAAATTTTATAAACTGGGCTATAAAAACGCTTAAAAAAGCTGAAAAGATTACTTCTAGTCCGGGCCCTATTTCTGTATTTACCATTATTTTACTGCTTTCATTACTATATTATTAGCTATATTAAACAATAACTCCGAATTTATACCACTATCAACAAGAATTTTCTTGGCAGATTCGCATATATTTTCCAGGTCTTTTCTTGATTTTTCAATACCGTAAAAGGAAACATAAGTATTTTTCTTTAATTTATGGTCCTTTCCTGGGGTTTTGCCTATTTCTTCAAGAGTTCCTGTTACATCAAGTATATCATCTGCTATTTGAAAAGCATACCCGATTTTTTCCCCATAAGATGTTAAAGCATTGAGTTTTTCTTCTTCGGCTTGTGATAATAAAGCGCCAGCTCTCACTGCAAACTTAAAAAGTTCGCCGGTTTTGTGCATTAAAATATAATTAAATGTATTTAAGTCTATTTCCTTGCTTTCTGACTCAATATCAACAACCTGACCGCCAACAATTCCCATAGCGCCTGCTGCTTTTAAAAATTCATCCAGAACCTGTAGCAATATTTTTCTATCAACAGATTCAGGAGTATAGTTTAATATTACCTGTGGTGCATAAGCTAAAAGAGCGTCCCCTGCCAGGACAGCAGTTGCTTCACCGTATATTTTATGGTTTGTAAGCTGACCCCGTCTGTAATCATCATTATCCATACAGGGAAGATCGTCATGTATAAGGCTCTGGCAGTGCAGCATCTCAAGAGCACAGGCTGCAGGAATAACATTATTTATATCGCCATGGCAGGCTTTTGCGCTTTCCAGCATTAATACTGGTCTTATTCTTTTTCCTTTTGCCAGTACAGAATAACGCATTGCCTCCCAGATAACGTGTGGGTACCTTATTTCAAGGTATTTATCCAGGTAGGAATTTATGAGTTCAATGTCACTTTTCATTTTTCTTTCCAAGCTTAATGAGTTTTGTTTTTTTTCTGCCAGGACCATCAATAAATTTCGTTACCTCTTCTTTTTTATTGCCTGAAAAAGTTATTTTCTTTTTGTATTCAAACGCTTCTTCAACAAAAATTTTATAACTTTCATATCTTTTCTGGTCTATTTTATCTAAATTATTAATAACATTACAGTTTTTTTCATTTAAATGTAAACAATCAGAAAAATAACATTCATTTGAAAGTGTTTTAATTTCATCAAAAAGGTCATTTACTTTATTAGGCATTATATTATCAAACTTTAAATAGCTGAAACCCGGGGTATCAGCAACAAAACATTTGTTTTTAATTTCGATCAGTTCCACATGCCTTGTGGTGTGCGTACCTCTTTTTAATTTTGAACTTACATCTTTTGTTTTTAAATTTAAATCAGGACACAATTTCTTTAAAAGGCTGGTTTTGCCAACTCCTGACATCCCTGCTAAAACAGATATTTTACCAGACAGATGTTTTTTCAAATCCTGCAGACCTGAACCTTCAAGAGCAGAAGTAAACACAATTTTATATAAAGGTTCATATATAGAAGAGATTTTTGTTCTTAGAGCACAGTTTTTATTAATATCTATTTTGTTAATGCAAAGTATTGCAGGAATGTTGCTTAGTTTTGCAAGACAAAGATATCTGTTTATTTGCACAAAATCAAAATCTGGTTCAAAAAGTGAAGAAACAATAATTATCTGGTCGATATTTGCAATTGCAGGTCGAGATATAAAATTACTTCTTTCAAGTACTTCAGTTATAATAGCCTGGAAAGTTTCAGTATTTATTTCTTCAATTTTTACATTATCGCCCACAAGTATTTCAATTTTTTCTTTTTTAAGTCTTTCCCTGATTTTACATTCAAATAGACCAGCATTAGATTTTACATAAATAAAATCCGAGTGCTTTTTAATTACCTTTCCAAATAGTGCTGTCATGTACTTTATGGTAACTTAGACAGGAGGAAAGGGCAAATTTGGGTATTATGTGTATGCAAAAAGAGCCTGCGTTAACAGGCTCTTTTTTGATTAGAATGACCTCTAATCTTTTATTTTGTTTATATCAGGCTTAGTGCTACAGCAGGGGCCTGGTTGGCTTGAGCTAATAGTGTTGCTGATGCTTGCTGCAATATTTGGTTTTTAGTAAGTGCTGCAGCTTCTTTTGCAACATCTACGTCCCTTATCCTTGATTCGGATGCGGACATGTTTTCAAACTGTACGTTCAAGCTGGTTATTGCAGATTCTAACCTGTTCTGTAAAGAACCGATTGTTGATCTCTTTTCAGATACTGAGCTTATAGCTGTATCTACGCTTGAAATAAAGCTTGCTGCTGCGGATGCGCTAGCGAATGCGCTACTTATACTGCCGATACCAAGTGATGATGCATTTGCATTTCCAAGAGGGTTAATCGTTCCACTTGTTATGCTGATTGAGTTTAATGAAGGAGTTGACTTGGTGCCAATTTGCAGTGAGAGGCTGGATGATGTTCCATCAAGAAGTTTGATTGAATTGAATGAAGATGCGCTAGCGATCCTGTCAATTTCATCGATACGCTGTTGAACTTCAGACTGGATAGCGGCTCTTTCAGCTGTTCCGTTTGTTCCGTTAGCTGCCTGGACTGCTAGGTCCCTGATTCTTTGAAGGTTATCCTGAATAATTGACAAGTCACCTTCTGCTGTTTGTAACAGGTTAACACCTGTTTGTGCGTTGTTTGCTGCAACCTGTGCGCCACGGGCCTGTGATTTTAAGCTTTCAGAAATGGTTAAGCCGGCTGCATCGTCTGCAGCTTTGTTAATTCTGTAACCTGTTGAAAGTTTTTGTAATGACTGGCCAATAGACCCTGTTGATTGTTGTAAACTTCTCTGCACGAGAATTGAACTTACGTTCGTGTTGATAACGATACTCATAGAAAGACTCTCCTTAATCTTAACTGTACATCCCTATATTTACGTTGTTTGAAGCGCTTCTGGATATTTACATATTAATATCCGGTCAATATGACTTAATTTAATGATAATTTTTTTTTATGAGATTTGATATCGTAATTTAGTTACAACCTTTTCCAACTTTAGTATGAATTATTTAATTTATTCCCGAGCTTATTTTTTATATTCATTTTTTTAAGAAAAAATTTGTTATTGTTACAATGCTTAAAAAAGAGGCTTTATAAGCGTTATAAAAAGCCTCTTTTTAAAAAATTTTAATTAAATAAGTTAAGTATACTGTAATAAAGCGTCAATCATGCTGCCTTTAGAACCATCTGCTCTTTGAAAATCACCGACAAGTCCTATTGTGTTACCGTGCTGGTCTTCTTTTATCTTTCCGGTTTCATCGTATTCTTTGTTAAATCCGGTTGATATTGATTTTATATTTGATTCAAGCAGTGATTTTAATTCGCCGTCATCAACCTGTCCGTTATGGTTTAAGTCCTGCCAGGTTTGAAGGTTTTTATAAATTTCATCATTAGCATCAATTATGCCATTTTTGTTTGTATCGTATTTTGCCAGTTCAAGGAATCCATTTTCAGCACCATTCTGGTCACCAAACAGTTCCTTGCCTGAATCAATCTGTCCATTGCCGTCTTTATCAAGTACCAGGAATGCGTCATCACTTCCTGCTTTTGTCCAGGCTGTTTTATCAATTTTGTTATCGCCATTTAAATCAAAGTTCACGCCGTCTTTTTGTGATGTTAAATCTATTCCATTTTCGGCCAGGTCAAGGATTAATGGGGTTTGTTTTCTTAATACTGTGGATATGACGTCGTATTCCTGTCCGTTAAATTCTATAGTACCGCCCTTGGCTTCTTCAGAATTTTTAAATTCTGTTCTTCTGTTTTGCCATTGTTCTGCGGTTGTTGTTTGTATGCCAAGGTCATCTATAATCTTAAAGCTGCTATTTGCTGTATCAGAAGCTAATTCCCCGCCGTTTAGGGATTTGCCTATCTGGTTATTTGCAACAGTTCCCAAAACTTCGCCTGATTCGGATATTATGTAAGTTTGTCCTTTGTCAAAAGTAAGCTTTTTATCTTCTTCAGAAAGTTTTGAAAGAACGGTTAGAAGCTCTTCATTATTTGATGAATCAAGATCATGAGCTCTGTAATCCCAATGGCTTCCATTGCCGCTTTTTTCTCCGGCGAAATCCTGAATGGTTCTTCCAAGATTTACTTCTACTCCATCAGCAGCTTCGTCTTGCTGGTCTTTATTATAATCATAGTCACCAAAATATTGATTTTTGTATGATCCGACTATTATTTCTTTCTCCGGCTCCTTTGGTTGAACAGGTTGTGTTGTGTTAAAGAAATAATTATTCCAGATATTGGTTAAATTGGCGTTTCCAGTTCCATTATTTGTATAAGTTGACTGCTGGCTTACTAATTGCTGGGAAAAAATCTGGGTGGTTATAGGAGCAATAGTTTGCAATCTCTGCAAAGTTTGCATAGCTAGCGGGTTTTGTTGTGTTTGTAGAGTTTGGGTGGTTTGCGGGGCTTGCAAAGTTTGAGTTTGAGGCGCTATTATTTGTGTGGTTAAAGGTTCTATTCCAGGCTCAGTCTGAGGTTGAAATAAACCTTGTAAAGTTTCAGGTGATTTTTCTAATATAGCCATAAAAAGCATGGCAAAAATACTGTTGAAATATGAGTTTTGATAGGAATTTTGATAAGAATTCTGGTAAGGGCTCTGTCCATACTGTCCGAAATTTTGTCCGTAATTTCCAAAAGAATTAAAATTACTCTGATAAGCGTTCTGGTTTACATAACCTGCAAAAATACCCATTAATATCTCCTCCTCGGTGTGCGTTAAAATTTTATTCTAAATACTCTCCATGTTTATAAAAACAATATCTAAAGTATATATTTAGTAAATTAATTTTTTCTTTACATTTCTTTAAACACCCGCATAAAAAGATGATAGTGGTTGAAAGGGAACTGATTTTATTATCTTTTGAGAGGGGGCGCCTTAGGCGCCCCCTCTCAAAAGGCAGGTGAGGCCGAGAAGCGGCCTCACCTGCTAAAAAATTAAATTTTTCAGTTACGATATGTTTACTATCAAAACTAGATGTTTTTTGATATAGTTAAACACCTAATGAGTATTAAAGGCACATTATATATTTGTCCCACTCCTATAGGGAACCTTGAAGACATTACTCTAAGGGTTTTAAGGGTTCTTAAAGAAGTTGATTTTATTGCATGTGAAGATACACGGGTCACGCAAAAGCTCCTTAACCGCTATGAAATAAACACAAAATTAATTAGTTATCATAAATTTAGCGAAAAAGAAAAAAGTAATTACATTGTGCAGTTGTTAAATGAAGGCAAAAGCATTGCTCTTGTTTCAGATGCGGGAACTCCGCTTATTAGTGATCCTGGGATTGAGCTTTTAAAACATGATATTAATGTAATTCCCCTTCCGGGACCAAGTTCTGTTATAACGGCCCTGTCTGCCACGCCAAGAAATGGAACAGATTTTGTTTTTATCGGGTTTCTTCCCAAAACAAAAAAAGCCAAGGAAGATTTTTTAAGAAAATATTCAGATATAGATATTGTAGCGTTTGAATCCCCAAATCGGCTTGTTAAAAGCCTTCAAGAAATCTTAGAAGTACTTGGAAACAGGAAAGTTACTATTGCGCGGGAACTTACAAAAATTTATGAGGAAATAAAAACAGATTTAATTGATAATTTAATTGCTTATTACTCGCAAAATCCTCCAAAAGGAGAAATAGTTTTAATTATTCATGGAATGGAAGAAAAAAAGCCGGAACAAAAAGAAATAATTGAAAAAGCCCTGTTGCTAAAAAAAGAAGGATATTCATCAAAAGATATAAGTAAAATAATTTCCCTTTTATACCAATATCCAAAAAAAGAAGTTTATAATATAGTTTTGAATTTAATTGGAGTATAATTTTATTATGATAGAAGTGAAAACCAGAGAGAGCATAAAATTCCCATATATGGACAAACCGGTAGTACTTTACAGGCTTGAAAACGGGCATACAATAGCAATAGCTTATAAGTCAGGAAAGCTGGTTAATGTTAGTACCTGGATAAAAACAGGCTCAATAAACGAAGATGACTCAATAACAGGGATTTCTCATTTTCTTGAGCATCTTATGTTTAAAGGCACGAAAAAATATCCTGCAGGTGAATTTGATAAAATACTTGAAGCAAAAGGCGCTATAGTTAATGCTGCAACATGGAAAGATTATACTTTTTATTATGTAACCCTTCCTCAGGGCGAAAATAATGAAAATCTAGCACAGGCAATTGAAATGCATGCTGATATGATGCTTAATCCCCTTCTTCCGGAAGAGGAAATAGGCGCTGTGTTTGATCCTGAAAATCCTGATGTTGAAGAAAAACGGGAAAGATTTGTGGTTATTGAAGAAATTCGCATGAGAGATGATAACCACTGGACAAAGACTTATGATGAAGTAAATAATCTTATGTATAAAGTGCATCCTTATAAAAGAGATGTAATAGGTACTGCTGAAGTTATTGCTGCTGTGCCGCAGCAAACAATAATGGACTATTATAAAAACTGGTATACTCCTGAAAATATGTGCACCATTGTTGTAGGCGAAGTTGAGCCGGATGAGGTTTTTGAGCTTGTAAGAAAAAACTTTGTTTTTCCAGAAACCAGAAAAACTCAAAAAGCTGAATACGAGCAAGAACCTGAACAAAATGAAGTAAGATTGGTTGAAAAATCCAAAAAAGATATTAATACAGGTTTTCTTATTTTAGGTTTTCATGGACCAAAACCTCGTGAGTTGAAGGATAATATCTGTGTTGATATTTTAAGCAACGTTCTTGGTGAAGGAAAAAGCTCAAGAATGTACCAAAACCTTATAGAAAAACAGGAAGAACAGATTTTTACTGTTGTAGGTACTACGCAGTACGAATTCAGGGAAGGAAACATATTCCTTGTGCAGGCAAACTTTATTCCTGAAAAGAAAGAGCAAGCACTTGAACTTGTGAAGCAGGAAATTGCTAAGGTTTGTGAAAATTATATTGATGAAATTGAGCTGAAAAAGGCTAAAAAAAGGTTAAAAGCAGGTTTTGCCGAAGAATCTGAAACAGTTTCAGATATTGGAGAGCTAATCGGACATAGCCTGACTGTCTGCGACGATATGTCATGTCATGTAAACTATCTTGGCGTATTGGAGACCATAACACAGGAAGACGTTTTACAGGCTGCAAAAAAATACCTTGACCTTAATAAGGTATCAATATCGGCTCTTGTTCCAGAGGCTTAGCAAGGAGAAACAATGAATTCTTTTAATATAGATAAATTAAGCAATAATATAAAAGTAATAATACGGGAAAATCCAAATACACCAAGAATTTCCATAAATTTATATATTGCATCCGGGGCAAAATATGAAAAACTCGCCGGGACTTCCAATTTGCTTAGCAGGCTTTTGTTGCAGGGTACAAAAACAAGAACAGCCGAACAAATTGCTAATGAGTTTGATTCTAATGCTATAGAGTTTGGCGTTGAATCAAAACAGGATTATTTAAGAGCAAGAGCCTTGTTTTTAAATGAGGATTTTGCAACAGCAATGGATTTGTTTGAAGATATTATTAAAAATTCAACTTTTGAAAATTTTGAAAAAGAAGTAGTGAAGTTTTCAGGAGAGCTTAAGCTTGAAATGGATTCACCTAAAACCCAGGCTTTTGATAATCTGGTCAGGACAATATTCCAGGATCATCCTTATGGGCATTCCCATACAAAAATACTTAATGATTTACCTTATATAAAAAAAGAGGATGTTGTTGAATATTATGTAAATACTAGTTTTATTCCTGATAGAATGGTGTTTTCAGTTGTTGGTGACATAAAAAGAGAGTATGTTTTAAAAGTTTTAGAAGAAAAATTTGGCTCAATCCCGCAAAAAGAAGCTTCTTCTGTGGATATTAAATCTTTTGATATACCAAAAAATGAAACAGTAACTCTTACTCGCCAGGATGCAGCACAGGCGCAAATTATACAGGGTTGGGCAGGAGCAGGAATTGGAGATGAAGATTATCCGGCTATTTTACTTTTAAACACGATTCTTGGAGCAAGCGGTTTAAGTTCAAGGCTGTTTTTAGAACTCAGGGATAAAAAAGGCCTTGCATATCATGTAAGAAGCAGTGTTGAGGCGTTTAAATATCTGGGATTACTTACTGTTTATATAGGGACAGCCCCGCAAAATATTAAGACCTGTCTTGAAGGGTTTAATATTGAAATTAATAAATTAAAAGAAGAAACAATTTCTGAACAGGAATTGAACAGTGCAAAAACTAATTATCTGGGAAAACGCGCCTTTCTCCACGAAACCAATGCCCAGCAGGCTTATTTTCTTGGTTACTTTGATATTATGGATGTTGGTCCAGAATTTGACACTAAGTTAGAAGAAAGCATTAAAAAGGTTACAGCTGAAGATATTAAAAGAGTGGCAAACAAATATTTTTCAAAAAATTCTGTGGTGTCTTTATTGGCTCCCGAAGAGTTTCTTGCTAGAGCATAAAATTTGGTAAATATAAAAAAAGAGCTTCTTTTATAGAAGCTCTTTTTAAAAGAATTTTTAATTTATAAAAGGCCCTGAGCCATTAATTGCTGCGCAAATTGTGGATCATTAGCTAATAATGCAGCTAAGTATTGGTTATTGCTGTTTATTCCACCAGGTATTGCCACCTGGCCGGTTGTTCCTGTTTGGGTTGCAAATGGATTTGCTATAGCTTGGGTTTGTTGTTCAGGTGCTTTTGATTCTGCCATTAATTGTTTCTTGCTGCTGAATAAACCGTCAGCAACTTTTCCGCCTAACCAGGAACCCACAATACCGATTCCTAAACCAGCTACTGCGCCAACAGCTGTACCAATAGGCCCACCGATAGCAGTACCTATAAGGGCGCCAGCTTTCATACCTGCGAAAGCGCTTGCGCCGGTAGCAGCAACTTTTATTGAACTATTTGCCAGTTGCTCACCGCCACGACCTTCTTTTAAAGCCTGTGGGAATTCAAAAGCCTGTATTGCCAATTCAATACCACCAGCTATAAGTGGGAGTTTTGGTATTTTACCGAGGATACCTAATGCTTTGCTTCCAACGCCTGCTGTTTGAGCGCTTGCGTGTGTGACTGCGCCTTTTATAGTTTCAGTACCGCCTTTTTCTATGGCTTTTGCGGCTAAATCATCAGAAACGCCTGATAATTTACCACCCCATTTGCCTAAATTTTCAGATGGAGTATTCATCCAGTTAAAAGCTCTTGTGCGCAATGGTGTTTTTGCAACGTCATCAGTTATGTTTGCTGCTTTTCCTGCGCCGTTTTTGCTGAAAAAGTCCCTTGTTTTTTGCGTTGCTCTTTGCCAAATACTTTGTCCCGCTTTTTCTGCTTTTTCTGCAGCAGCATACCTTAATGCTCTATCTGCAGCTTGTTTTTCCAGAATTTGTTGCTCGAATTTTTTGGCTGCTGCTTCAGTTATTTGGCCATAGCCCTTGCTATATACAGGGTTTACTGTTGTCATAAATAAATCTCCTTCCCAAAGTTTATTTACTTTCTTTCCAATTATTTATTTTTTTGTAAAACCACTAAAAATTGAACAAAACTACTTTTCTTCCCAAACTAATTTTTATTCCTAACTTGCTTCCAATAATATAAAAACTTGCTTTCCTGAATAATTGCTTTTTTATTAATGCATGACATAAAATTGAAACAATTCTTTACATTTGTGTTTGCGTTTAAAAAATATGAAAAAATGGAATATAATATTAAATAATTCCTTTAAAGGATTATAAACGGATTTAATTGTCTTATTATTACAATAAGACCCAACTAGGGAGAGTGTGTGATATGTCATCAATTCAATTTGGCGGTATAGGTTCAGGACTTCCTGTTCAGGACTGGATAAGTGCCATGATACAGGCGGAAAGTACACGACTTACTAATTTGCAAAAGCAAAAAACCAGTGTACAGACTTCCAGAACAGCTTTAAATACTGTAGAATCAAAATTTTCTTCGCTTAGAACTTCCCTGGAAAAACTCACAGATGCTAACCTGGCTTCATCTTTTGACCTTTTTAATAGGAAAAAAATAACAGGCTCTGATGATGATATTGCTACAGCTACTGTTGCTAGCGGGGCTACAGTGCAAAAAATCGATATGCAGGTTTTAGGTCTTGCAACTTCAACTACAGCAAAGAGTTTGTCAGCAGTAGGCAAGGTAATTGATGGCACGGAAACTTTTGTTGATTTAGCCAATGGGGCGGCTAAAGAGGGCGCTTTCAGTATTTATGT
>Ga0209417_1006941_pt1 | contig 11258 bp, 8 predicted proteins | sample RifGroF2_FD_184002 | JGI IMG/M metagenome (GOLD analysis project Ga0209417, IMG submission 184002) | Groundwater microbial communities from Rifle, Colorado, USA - Groundwater F2 (SPAdes) (version 2) | ecosystem: Environmental > Aquatic > Deep subsurface > Groundwater | place: Rifle, Colorado... | reverse complement strand
TGTTTCTTCACTTGTCACCCCGCCCTTCACCCCTTTGGTTTGCGCGTCGGCTCACTTTGCAGCTCAGGTCTTGAAATAGAACTCCATCTTCACCCCGGCCAGCTCGATGAGGTCGTGATCGCTCAGTTGGTGCGGCTGCTCGCCGATCGATGAACCGTTCACCGTCGGGAAACTGCCGCCTTCCACGTGCGTGATGAAATAGCCGTGCGGACGACGTGCCAGCACCGCCACCTGCACGCCGGGCTTGCCCAGTGTGGTGAGGTTCTTCACCAGTTCCAGCTCCTTGCCGGAGTTGGGACCGTTCAATATCTGCACCACCGCCGAAGGCGGCTGCCCGCCGGTGGCGTCCACCGTCAGCCCGCTGGCAGTGGCATTGAACTGGGTGGTTTCCGCCTTCTGCGTCGAGGTGATGTCCGCCTGAGTCCTGTTGAATCCCTCAGCGGGTGACATCTTCACAGGAGCACGCAACACCATGGTCTTCTCGAAATCCGCCGCTGTCGTCTGCGTCGGCTGGTCGTTCAGATACTTGAGTTTGTACTTGCCGATCTCGATGACATCGTTGTTCTGCAGGAAGTGCTTCTTGGTCGGCACGCCGTTGACCGACAGGCCGTTGGTGCTGTCCAGGTCTTCCAGGAAAGAGTCGTTCAGGATGGTGACGATCGCGGCGTGCTCGCTGCTCACCGCCAGATTGTCGATCACGATGTCGTTGTGCGGCTTGCGGCCTATCGTGGTGCGCTCCTTGTTGAGCGGGTATTCTTTCAGCACCGCCCCATCCATGCTGAGTATCAATTTTGCCGGCATATCATCAATCCTCGTAGTTAACTCTTGCTGTGTTGCTCAATTTCCCAACCAGGAACGCACTTTGGCCCACCAGCCTCGCGGGGCGGGGAAGCGTCCTTTTACTTTTACCAGGATGACCGAAACGTTATCGCGTCCGCCATTGTCGTTGGCCAGCTGTATCAGTTGCGTCGCGGCCAGCGGCAGATTGTTCTGCAGCATCTGCACGGTCGAGCCGATATCGCCGTCTTCCACCATGTCGTTCAGTCCGTCGGAACACAGCAGGTAAACATCGCCGACCTGGACATCATGCACATGCAACTCGGGCTCGACTTCGGCGTCAATCCCGACCGCGCGTGTCACCAAGTTCTTGTTCTTGGACAGCCGCGCATCTTCCTTGCTGATCAGGCCGCTGTCGATCTGCTCCTGCAGCAGCGAATGATCCCGCGTAATGGTCACAAATTCCTCGCCGCGCATGCGGTACAGGCGGGAATCCCCGACATGCGCCACCGCCACGCGGTCGTCATAGAACAGGGCGGTGACGATGGTCGTACCCATGCCCGCATACTGCGGTTGGCTTTGCGCCGCATGGAAGATGGACAGGTTCGCCTTCCTTACATTGTCGCGCAACAGCGCCACCCCGAGTTCTTCGCCCGCCGCGTCCACATCCTCCGGGCGCGCATTCTCCAGATGATGCCTGACTTCACTGGACAGCACCGAGACGGCGATCCCGCTCGCCACTTCGCCGGCATTATAGCCACCCATGCCGTCCGCCAGCACGACCAGGCCGCAGCCTGCATCATAGGCGACGCTGTCCTCGTTGTGAGAACGCACCATCCCCGGATTGGTCTGGCTGACTATTTCAAGCGCTTCTTGTATATCCACATCCCACCCCTGAAAACGCCCTGTTATTCTTTGTCATGCACATGCGGCTCACAAGGAAGCCGCACATTGCCTGATCTCTTCCGCCATCTCGGCGCCGTTCTGATAGCGATCGCTGATCTTCTTCGCCAGCGCCCGATCGATGATCGCCACCACGCAGGGCGGCACCTTCGGATCGACGCTCAAAATATCGGTCGGATGCTCGTTGGCGATACGGAACATCAATTGGGCCATGGAATCTCCCTCGAACGGCAGCTTACCACAGGCCAGTTGGTACAGGCTCACACCCAGCGAGAACAGGTCGGAATGGCCCTCGATCTTGGTCCCCGCCAGTTGCTCGGGCGACATGTAGGACGGCGTGCCCAGCACCATGCCGGTCTTGGTCTTGGAAGAATCGGTGATGCGCGCGATGCCGAAGTCGGTGACCTTCACTGTATCGCTCTCCGGGTCGTACATGATATTGGCCGGCTTGATGTCGCGGTGCACCACGTTCAGGGTGTGCGCATAACTCAGCGCATCAGCGACGCGCGCGACGATGCTCAGCACCTTCGGCAGCGGCAGCAGATTGGGCTGCTTGGTGTACATCGTCAGATCCTTGCCCTTGAGGAACTCCATGGCGATATAGGCCAGGTCATGTTCCTCGCCCGCATCGTACATGGTGACGATGTGGGGGTGGTTCAAACGTCCCGCGGTCTCGGCCTCGCGGAAGAAGCGCGCCTTGACGTCTTCCAGTTCGTCCGCCTCGAACTCCTGCGACAGCGCCATGGTCTTGATCGCCACCACGCGGCTGATCTTTGGATCCTTGCCCAGATAGACCACACCCATCGCGCCTTTGCCCAATTCCTTCTCGATCTCATAGCGGCCCAGCATCGGCTTGGAAAGCCCGGCCTGGTCCAACTTCATGGTGCTGTCGTTGCTGCGACCGGAACTGCCGCCGAGGATGATGGTTTCCGACATCGCCTTGGACTGCGCCATGCGCGTCTCGAGATCGCGGAACTTCGGGTTGTAGTCGGTCATGTACTTGAACACCGACTCGGCCTTGTTGAACTGGCGCTTGCGCTCGAAATCCAGTCCCAGGTTGTACAGCACGTCCATCAGGCTGTCGTCCATCGGCACCTTGCGGAACTTGTCGAACGCGATATCCAGTTGGCCCTGCCCCTGGAACGCCAGACCCAGCATGCGGTTGCTCTCGGCGGAATCGGCATCGGACTTGAGCTTGCCCTGCTCGGTCATCAGGAAACGTTTGGTGGTCAACAGCAGGTGGCCGACCAGCAACAGTGAGGCCGGCAACATCAGTTGCAGCCACATCGCCTGGGTCGTCATCAGCACGAAATGAACACCCAGCAGCGCCACGAACAGACCGCCCGTGATCGCCGCCGCCACTCCCGCGCTCAGGCGCGGCAGCAGCAGGATCAGATACAGCGCGACCGCCAGGAACACCGCGAACTCTGCCAGCAGGCCCCAACCGGGCGCCACAAAGAAGTCCTGCTTCAGGATGCTGGAGACCGAATGGGCCAGCGTCAGCACCGGCGGTGTCGACGCCGAGATCGGCGTCACCTGAAAATCACCCACGCCCGCCGCTGTTGTCCCGATCAGCACGATCTTGTCGCGATACTTCTCGGGCGGAATCTTGCCGGTCAACACGTCATAGAACGAATCCACCTGAAACGCCGGCTTGCCATCGCGATCCGCGTAAAAATAAGTATGCATGCGCAGGTCGGGATCGGTGGCGATCTTCAGGTTGCCGACCTTGACTCCCTCGCCCAGATCGACCTGGATGTCCTTGGGCTCCAGGTTCAGACTCTTCGCCGCCAGCATCAGCGACAGCGAGGGGTAGAACTGGTCGAAGTAGCCGACCACCAGCGGTTCGGTGCGGACGCCGCCGTCGATGTCCGGGGTCGCATTCAGGTGGCCGATAGCCAGCGCAGTGGAACCCAGCACCGTGATCGGGACCAGCGCATTCATGGACGGGATCGGCAGCACAGCATCCTCGCCGCCCTGAATACTTGTCAGATTGTTCTTCAGGATGTAATCCGGCAAGGCGTTGTCCGGACGGCCTTGCGGCTCGCCCAACTCGAAAAACATGCCCAGCAACACATTGTTCGCCTGCTGCATGCTGGCCGCGAGTTTCTGGTCATTGTCCAGATGCAGCAAGGCATCCTGCAACAGAGCTTCCAGCTGCGCATACTCGGCCGGGTTGCTGCGTTTCAGGGAAGAATTCGAGAGGATGGCACCGATCTTGTTGATGTAGTCCAGGCCGCCGTCGATTTGCGGCTCGGTGAACAGCACGGTATGCCCGACCACTTTGGCGTGACCTTCAGCCAGTTTTTGCAACAGCTGAGCCTGTTTCTCGCGCGGCCACGGCCAGCGGCCCAGGTTGTTCAGACTCTGTTCGTCGATAGCGATGATGGCGATCTTGTCGCTGGGTTCGCGCGACGAGGCCAGCACGCCCCAGTCGTAGGCCTTGCGCTCCAGACTCTGAATCAGATCACTGTTGGCGCCGAACAGGAATACCAGCGCGACCAGCACTCCCGTGAACCAATCTGTTTTCCAAAATGCTTTTTTCATTATTCGCCCTGCCCGTTTTCTACGTTCCCTGAGCCACTAGGGCGGATACTAAAACATTTTTCAAGCCCAAGCCATACCTGTTTGATTTATCAGTTATTTCACTTAACCAGCAAAACCGGGATAGTTGCCAGATGGGCGACCTTGCTGGCCACGGAACCCAGCAGCATATTGCTCAGCGTCCCCTGTCCATGGGCGCTGACGACGATCTGGTCCACCTGCTGCTCCTGCGCGGCCTGGACGATGGCCTCCGCCGGGGTGCCGATGGCGACGTGGTAGCTGTAGACCAGCCCGGCCGCATCCAGTTTGGTACGGGCATCCACCAGTGCGGCCATACCCTGCTCGCGGTAATAGTCGTTGATCGTATCCTGGTTGATGAACAGCTTCACATTGCCGGAGGCCAGCTTCCATTGCACGTTGAGCAGATGGATCTGCGGCACCTCTTTCAGCCAGGCCACGCTGGCGATCACATGCTCCACCGCACGATTGGCGGCAGCGGAACCATCCACCGGGATCAATACTTTCATACACACCTCCACATCATGATTTGTCGTGCTTGGCATCCACATCGACCAGATGCACCGCGGGTATCTTCCTCGCCATGCGCTGTGCCAGCCACCAACCCATCGCCAGCACAAACAGCGCGCATGCCGCCGGCGCCAGCCAGTGCAGGTAATGGTACGCATCCATCACGGGTTTGAGCGCGACCTCGGTCACCAGCATCTCGCCCGCCACATAACCCAGCAACGCGCCGCCCGCATAGATGATGAAGGGATAACGGTCGATCAGCTTCAGTACCAACTGGCTGCTCCAGGCGATCAGCGGGATGCTGACCAGCAAGCCGAACACCAGCAGGCCGACGTTGCCCTTCGCCGCGGCGGCGACGCCGATCACATTATCCAGACTCATCACGAAGTCGGCGATGATGATGGTCTTGATCGCCCCCCACAGATGCGTTTCGGCCTTGATATTGCCTTCACCGTGTTCTTCTTCCGGCAGGATCAGTTTGATGCCTATCCACAGCAGCAACAGCGCACCGACCAGCTTGAGATAAGGCATTGCCAGCAGACTCACCGCAAAGAAAGTCAGCACGATGCGCAAGCCGATCGCGCCACCCACGCCATACATGATGCCTTTTTTGCGCTGTGCTTCCGGCAGGTTGCGGCAAGCCAGCGCAATCACCACCGCGTTGTCGCCCGACAGCAGCAGGTCGATCATGATGATCTTGAACACATCCACCCAGAACTGGGGGCTTTGGAACATCTCCAGCATCGTTAACCTTTCAGAATTTTCTGCATCACGCGCCCCATCTCCGCCGGATTGCGCGTGATATGGATACCGCACTCTTCCATCACCGCCAGCTTCTCGTTAGCACCGCCCTGGCCACCGGAGATGATCGCCCCGGCATGGCCCATGCGCTTGCCTTCCGGCGCGGTGACCCCGGCGATGAAACCAACCACCGGTTTCTTCATGTTGGCCTTGATCCAGCGCGCGCATTCCTCCTCGTCGCTGCCGCCGATCTCGCCGACCATGATCACCGCATCCGTCTCCGGATCATCGTTGAACAGCTTCATCACGTCGATGTGTTTCAAGCCGTTGATCGGGTCGCCGCCGATGCCCACACAGGAGGATTGTCCATAGCCCAGGGCAGTGAGTTGCCCGACCGCTTCGTAGGTCAGCGTGCCGGAACGCGACACCACGCCGATGCGGCCCTTCTTGTGGATGTGACCGGGCATGATGCCGATCTTGATCTCGTCGGGCGTGATGAGTCCGGGGCAGTTGGGGCCGATCAGCAGCGTGCGCTTGCCCTGCATCTTGTAACGCGTCTTCAGCATATCGTGCACCGGGATGCCTTCGGTGATGCAGATCACCAGATCCAGATCGGCCTCGACCGCTTCGTCGATAGCCGCCGCCGCGCCGGAGGGCGGCACATAGATCACCGACACGGTCGCGCCGGTCGCCGCTTTCGCGTCGCGCACAGAGGCATACACCGGGATACCCTCGAACTCCTCACCCGCCTTCTTCGGATTCACGCCCGCCACGAAACAGTTCGCGCCGTTCGCATACGCCTTGCAGTTGACGGTGTGGAACTGGCCGACCTTGCCGGTCATGCCCTGGGTGATGACTCTGGTGTCCTTGTTGATGAGGATGCTCATTTCGCCCCCTTCGCTGCCGCCACGACTTTTTGCGCCGCATCTGCCATGTCGTTGCCGGAGATGATAGGCAGACCCGATTCAGCCAGTATCTTCTTGCCAAGCTCGACGTTGGTACCTTCCAGCCGCACCACCAGCGGCACGTTCAGGCTCACTTCGCGCGCCGCCGCGACCACGCCCTCGGCGATCACGTCGCACTTCATAATGCCGCCGAAGATGTTGACCAGGATGGCCTTCAGGTGCGGGTTCTTCAGCATCAGCTTGAACGCCTCGGTGACCTTCTCCTTGTTCGCGCCGCCGCCCACATCGAGGAAGTTGGCCGGGCTGCCGCCGTACAGTTTGATGATGTCCATGGTCGCCATCGCCAGACCGGCGCCGTTCACCAGACAGCCGATGTCGCCGTCGAGCTGGATGTAGCTCAAGTCGAACTTCGACGCCTCGATCTCGGCCGGGTCTTCCTCGTCCAGATCGCGATAGACCACGATCTCGGGACGACGATACAGCGCATTGGAATCGAAGTTGAATTTGGCATCGAGAGCCACCACGCGATTGTCTGCTGTGAGGATCAGCGGATTGATCTCGGCCAGCATCGCATCTTTCTCGACGAAGGCACGATACAGACCTTGCAATACTTTGACCGCCTCTGCATTCGCCACATCGGGAATGCCGATGGAACGCGCGACTTCCGCGCCTTCCTTGTCGGTCAATCCCGTGACGGGATCGATACGCACGGTGCGTATCTTTTCCGGCGAGTGCCTGGCGACCTCCTCGATCTCCATGCCACCCTCGCTGGAAGCCAGCAGGGCCACGCGCTGCGAAGCGCGATCCACCACCATGCCGACATAGAATTCCTTGACGATCTGCGCGCCCTCCTCGACCAGCAGACGGCGCACCTTCTGGCCTTCCGGCCCGGTCTGGTGCGTCACCAGTTGCATGCCGAGGATCTGCTGCGCATGGCTCTTCACTTCATCGAGCGACTTCGCCACCTTCACGCCGCCCCCCTTGCCGCGTCCGCCCGCGTGGATCTGCGCCTTCACCACCCAGACCTTGCCGCCCAGTTGCTGCGCGGCGGCGACCGCTTCATCGACGCTGAAACACGCCGCTCCGCGCGGCGTCGGCACGCCGAATCCGCGCAGGATCTCTTTGCCTTGGTATTCGTGGATTTTCATGATGACCGCTCGCGTAGGGGACAGCCCGAAATTTACCAGAGCTTGAGTGAATTCGCAGGCCTTTCAATGCAACGGGGTCGCCGGACTTGCATCCCGCGACCCCGTCAGGGTTACAACATCGTCTTATTTAAAAATCCCAGCGCATACCCAACGAGTAGGTGGTGCGGGTCGTCTTGTCGGATTGTGTCGGACCGCTGTAGTTGGCGAACTCAAGCCCGAAATCGCCATCCACATACAACTCATCCCGGATACGGTACGAACCGCGCACCATCGGTGCAGTACGCTTGGACGTACCGCCATTCTGGTCGGTGTGATTGGAGAATTGCAAAGAGGAATCCATCGTCCAGCCGCTGTTGAACTGCGTGTGGTTGTAGAAGAAAAGACTGTTGCCCTTGACTGCGCTACCGTTGCTGAAGCTCAGGCTGGCCGACCAGGTATCCCCCTCCCGCAGCAGGTTGCTGCCGATGACTTGGCCGGTCAGCCCTTTTTCCAGTCCGCGTCCCGGCAAGGCCGTTGTGCTGCCGACGAGCGCGGCCGAGGTCGGCGAGGCCGCATCATATCCGGACAATCCGGTCGGATCGATTCCGGAGACGCCGGTGGTGTTGGAAACGCGCAAAGTGCCGATCGCCTGCCAGTTCTTACGCACCGGTACCGATACGCCGACCTGCCCCAGATTGGAAATAGAGGTACGCGCCAATGCCAGTTGGCGCAGACCGGTCGGCGACACCGCCTGCAGCATGGTGCTGACGGAAGAGGTTCCCGCGCCGTTCAGCGCGTTGCGTATGCTCAGCGGCTTGCGGTGGTCGATCATGTAATTCAGGTTGTAACCCGGCATGCTGTTCGAGCCCATGATCTGCGCGGTGTTCACCGCCTTGAAATAGGCGTCGTAATCCAGCAGGGCATAGACCGTCTGCTTCTCCTGGTAATAACGGAACTCGGTACCCAGTGCACGGCGATCCTGCACACCGTCCACGGTCTGGTTGATGCCGTAGAACGACATCATGCCGCTTTCCACGCTCAAGCCGGCGAATCTGGGCTTGCTGCTGTCCGAGTAATCGGCCACTCTGCCGGCCACGGCATTGACCCGGAAGCTGCGCGAATCGCCATAGCCCCCGGCGATACCGTCGAAGCGGCTCTGCACACCGCTGCCCATCGAGCTCTGGCGACCGACACGCACCAGATAATCGCTGGTGCGGCCCTTGATCTCGCCGTAAGCGACATTTAGACGGTTCTGGCTGGGCTGGTTGTCGACGAAGTTCAGCATGTTGACATCACTGAACACCAAGCGACCGTCGAATTCCTCGCTCAGGTAGCGCTGCGAAGCGTTGACGGTGGAGATCAGCATGGACTGGTCGACCGAAGACTGCGACGTAGTCGTGCTCGTGTTGTTGAGGACGAAGGTCGAATCGGTCTTGCTGCTGCCATAGTAATAATGCGAAGAGACCCCGCCGAAATACAGCCAGCGCGCGGCCTGCTTTTTGCGCTCTTTGGTCTGCACGATGGTCGGCTTGGGATCGTCGGGCCGGTCGCCGAGGGTGTTCAGTCGCTGCGCCACGCGCGATGCCCCCTCGCCATTGGGATATAGCCTCAGGTACAAGTCATACTCGACCTTGGCCTTGTCGAGCTGGCCCGCGCGCTGGCGCGCCACACCGACCCACTCCTGCCCGTCCTGCGTGTAATCGTTGGGAGGAAGCAGCAGCAGCTTGTTGAAATTGTCCACCGCGACCTCGTTGTTCTTGGCCACCAGCGCTTCGCGCCCTTTCACCATCAGCGCGCGCGCCTGCGTGTTGACCTCCGCCATCTGCACCTGCATCGCGGTGGCACCGGCCGCAACCGCAACCTCCGGCTTGATCACGGGCAGCGCAGTCAATGTCGCGCTGAGCACCGGTCTTTTTTCCGGCTTGATGGTGATCAGCAGGCTGCGATTGTCTTTCCCCATCGACACGCTGTACTCCGCCTCGCGCGAGAACTGCACGACCAGCTTGGGTTTGACATTCTGGTCGCGCGTGGTCACCGTAAAGCTGGGGATCAGACCGGAGGGCGGCGACTTGAGCACTTCATTGTCGGCCCACTTCTCGTCGCCCGCAGGCCCCTTCACGCGCTCGTAGAATATCTCCAGCGTATCGCCGTGGCTGGCGGGAAAGTGGCTCTGGTACTGCACCGGTCCGGTCAGCAGGATGGTCGCGACCACGCCGCTATCCTGAAACTCCAGGCGCATATCCTCAAGCGGCTGCGCATACGCGCTGACCGACAAGCCAGCCGCTGCCAGCAGGCCGTAGATCTTACGGCACGAATTCCCGAAATAACTGCGTATCATTCCCCAACTCCTCAAATTATTCTTTCCGTCTCGCCGCATCATCCGGCCGCGGAATTATTTCCCTGCTCCGGAGCTGCATGACGCAGCCCCGGCCTTGCATCGATCACCATCTGCTGTAGGCAGTACCTCTGTTGCCCAGCGGCTTGTGGCAACCGGACTTGGAGCAATCGTCCCCGGCCCCCATACCCTCATGGCCGACCGACTTCGTGCTCTGGCCATTACCCGAATATGGATTGTTCTTCAGGTGGCAAGTCGTGCATGCATATCCCGCCAGATAGGGGACGTGCAGCGCGGCACCGTGGTTCGTGGTCGTCGGAGTGGTGTGGCACGAGAGACATGCCGTTCCGGCCGCATACGGGATATGGTTGACCGGTTTGCCGCCCAGCGCAGGCAGCCAGCCGGTCTTCAAGTGGCACTGACCGCATTCATCCACAACGGCGATGTGGCCGGGCGGGGTTCCGAGCGTGCCGGTATGGCAGGTCGAGCAGGTAGCCGATGCGCCCGCACCGGTGTGGTTATAGTGCGCACCGGTGAAGGTGATGTAGTTCGTACCGTGGCAATCCTGGCAGTTGGTGATTCCCGAAGTCACATAGGCAGTATGCTTCGCCCGATTCGTCGAAATCTGAGTCATGCCCGCGGCATATGCCACATCGTCATGGCATGTCGCGCAAGCCGATGCGCCCGAATGGCTGAACCTCGACCCTGCCCAGGCGACCGTGCTGGTGTGGCATGAACCGCAACTGCCTATGCCCGCAGCTGAATACGCGCCATGTGCGGCCGTGGACGATATCTTGGTCATCTCCGGCGAATAGTCCGGCGTACCGCTGTGGCAATTCTGGCAAAGACCCGAAGTGGCCGTGTGGTCAAAGCGGCCCGATGCAAAAGTGCCGATGCCGAAGCTCTTGTGGCATGTGTTGCACGCCATGGATGCAGCTGCATATTTGGCATGGGCAGTCGTCGAAGCGACCTGCGTCACTCCGGGCGCATAGGCACCGTTCTGGTGGCAACTCCCGCACACAGCGGAAGCTCCCGAGTGATTGTAGTAGGCACTGGCAAAGGTGAGATAGTTGGTATGACAAGCCTTGCAATTGCCGGTGAAATTCACCGTGTCCATGCTCATCGGCAAGTGACCGCCAGCATAATTGCGTCCGGGCCCGCCCGCTTTATGGCACACCGAGCAATCCGACGCGGTGTCGCTGTGGTTCCATCTGGCCGGCACCCACGCGCTGCTGCGGTGGCAGTTGTCGCAGGACGCGCCCACCAGGGTCGAGACCGGGTGGTTGGACGGTGTACCCGGCTCGATGCGGCCGTTGTGGCAGTTGGTGCATTCGCCGGGTCTGGCCGTGCCGTGGTTGAAACGCGCGCCGAAGAAGGTGGAGGTGTTGAAGTGGCAGG
>Ga0209417_1006936_pt1 | contig 11269 bp, 8 predicted proteins | sample RifGroF2_FD_184002 | JGI IMG/M metagenome (GOLD analysis project Ga0209417, IMG submission 184002) | Groundwater microbial communities from Rifle, Colorado, USA - Groundwater F2 (SPAdes) (version 2) | ecosystem: Environmental > Aquatic > Deep subsurface > Groundwater | place: Rifle, Colorado... | reverse complement strand
AAACAGTCTACTTCTTCCTCGGTAAATACTTCTTCTATGGGTTGACCTTCTCCTTCAATATCATCATAGGCCAATCTCATCTGCATTATTTTTAAAATTGCCATAAGCATCATAATACAGATTTTTCGTATTGCCGCACCATTTTCAAGTTCTGTATTTTCTATCTGATAGCCTTTATTTTTAAGTAATCTGAATAGTTGTTCAATATACCATCTGGCTCGGTACCATTCAATAATTTGGAGTGCTTCTTCATAATTTTCTACTTTGTGCGTGGTTAGTAGCCTCCAATATATTTTTTCATCTTTTCCTTTTGTATTTATTTCTTTTGCTTCTACTACATACAATTCTTTTTCCAATGGCAAGCCTTTCATATTACTACTCGTTGGCTTTTTAATTGTTAATTTACAGTAACGTATTTCTAATTCTACTGTTTTCTTTGCTCTATTAACCCGTTTATCAGTTTCAAGTTCAATGAGGTGTTTCCCTGCACAAGTTTGTTTGGATAGTTGTTCTGTCAAACACCCACCCTCTGTTACATTTCTATCAAAAGATGAGCGTACAATTAGATGCGAACGTTCATCTGGAACTAAACAAAAAAGCTCATAAATATCGCTCTCCCTGTCTTGCACAAAAGTTACTGTTTGGGCTTCCTTTAATACAGTTTTACTTTGTTGAGCTACCTCTATCCATTTATAAGATTCTTTGACCTCGATAGATTGCCGTCTGAAATTCCTTTCAAAACGTCTTGGCATATCTAATGGGCGATGCCAAAGCTTCATCTCCGCAAAACCAAGTGGTGTAAATTGATATGCATCTATTACAAAAGCTGGATGTATTTTGAATCCAAGTGCGTAATGAGCATAATCTAATCGGCCTAAATTACTTTTATCGGTGATCCTTTTGTCATGTGCGGTTAAGTTCACTTCGCTAGTATCTTGTATACATAACAAATGTCTGTCTCTTACTAACGATTGTAACCGTGATGCTGCTTCGTCTATTAATATATCCTCTGTCACCTTTGGGTGGTTTAAAAACCTATAATACGCCTTTTGTTCTGCCCAATCATCGGAAATTTTCCTGATGCTGCTACATGGGGTTAATGACAGTTTACGAAACAACTGAGACCCCCTTTTTTCTTATCTCTTTTCATTTAAAAGTTTTGTATAGTCCGGGATAAAATACCTTGGTATTATCAATTCTTTTTCCATGTCACAAAAATAAAAAATTATTTATGGGTACACGGTAGGTTTGTAACGAGTGCCTATGAGTTTCCCCGCTCGCTCGGATTCGCAATCCGAGTGCAACAGTGTTCAACATCTCCCCGAGCCCGTGCGCCGTGATGTGGAACATTTAGTTCCGTATATTCATTTTAATGCACTATATTTACATTTTTAAAAACCTATTAGTGTTTTATTGTTACACAAAATGGAACGAAAGATTTTCGAACACTTATTGAAATGGAAGAAAAGCAAACAACGTCTTCCATTGTTATTGCAAGGTGCGCGTCAGGTTGGAAAGACACATAGTTTGCTTAAATTTGGTAAAGAACAGTATAAAAATGTTGTATATTTTAATTTTGAAAGCAATCCCGACCTGCATTCGTTATTTAACAACAGTTTAGCACCCAGTCGGTTAATTCCTCAACTGTCATTACTTTCCAGCAGTGAAATTTTTCCTGAAGATAGTTTATTAATATTTGATGAGATTCAAAGCTGTGAACGTGCAATTACCTCATTAAAATATTTTGCAGAAGAAGCGCCAGCATATCATGTTGCTGCAGCGGGAAGCCTTTTAGGAGTTGCAATAAATAGACAAAATTTTTCTTTTCCAGTGGGCAAAGTGAAAATAGAAAATATGTTTCCGCTGGATTTTGAAGAGTTTTTATGGGCATTAGATAAAAAAAAAGCTGTAGATGTTATAAGAGACTGCTACTGTTCCTTTTCGGAATGTATGCTCCATAAAGAGTTTCTGGACATGTTTCAACTTTACATTTCTTTGGGCGGAATGCCCCGTGTGGTAAATGAGTACATTGATAAACACGACTTTGATTATATTACATCAATTCAAAAAGAGATATTAATCGGATATATTGCCGATATGTCAAAATATGCTGCAATTACAGAAACGATAAATATAATGGCAGCTTACAACAGCATACCTGCACAATTAGCAAAACCAAACAAAAAGTTTCAGTACAATATCATTAAATCTGGTGCAAGAGCAAAAAACTATGAAACTCCTATAGAATGGTTAAAAGCGGCTGGTGTTATTTATAGGGTTCAAAAATGCAGGCAGCCTGTTTTACCCTTAAAAGCATATATCGTAAACGATTATTTTAAAATTTACATGAATGATACAGGTTTGCTTTGCTCTAAATATGGCTTGAATAATAAAAACATTGCGAAAGAAACAATGCAAATAAGCGGGATAAAGGGTGTGTTAGCAGAAAATTATGTTTCCGGAGCACTGCATTGCAATGGCTTTGAACCATGTTACTGGGAATCGGAGGGAAAAGCCGAAGTAGATTTCATTATTCAAAATACAAATGGCGAAATAATTCCAATTGAGGTCAAATCCTCTGAAAATGTAAAATCTAAAAGCCTGTCAGAGTACATTAAAAGATATAAACCAGAGACAGCATACAGAATTTCCACAAAAAATTTTGGCAAAGAAAATAATTTATTGTCAATCCCTCTTTATGCTGTATTCTGCATAGAACAGTAAAATGTTCAACATCACCCGCTCGCTCGGATTTGCGCCCCCCGCTCGCTCGGATTTGCAATCCGAGTGCAACAACAAATACCTAAGCCAAATGTTCAACATCTCCCAAAGCCCGTGGGTCGCGATGTGGAACATTTCAGCAGGGACATCTTCCATAGCTCGTGTGCAGCGATGTGGAACATTTTAAATTCGAAAAAAACTAAACGTAAAAAAAATGAAAAAAATAGGAATCACCGGTCAGTCCGGCTTTATAGGCTATCATTTGTATCAGTACTTGCGTTTGCAAAAAAAGCAAGTTCAATTAATAGATTTCAAAGATCAATATTTTGAAGATGAAGGGCAATTATCGAGGTTTGTTGGCTCATGCGATGTAATAGTCCATCTTGCCGGAATGAACCGCCATGGCGACCCGCAGGTTATTTACGACACCAATATCCGCTTGGCACATCAATTGACCAATGCGGCAGATAGAGTAGGGGCAAAACCACATATACTGTTCTCTTCCTCAACACAGGAAGAGCGTGACAATCCTTATGGAAAATCAAAACGTGAAGCTCGCTTATGGCTTGCTAATTGGGCTGCTCAAAAAGGTGTTAAATTTACAGGCTTCGTAATACCTAATGTTTTCGGTCCCTTCGGGAATCCTTTTTACAATTCTGTAATAGCCACTTTTTCTCATCAGATTGCTAGTGGTCAGAATCCAAAAATTGATATTGATGCGGAGATGAAGCTTATTTATGTTAATAATCTTGTTGAAATAATTTATCAAAATTGTATTTCTGAAGATTCAAAAAGTGAAGTATTTGTGAATCACATGGCATCATATAAGGTTACAGAAGTGCTATCTAAGTTGGTAGATTTTAAAGAAACGTATATGGATAAAGGTGTTATTCCTGAGCTACCCGAGTATTTTGATGTATGTCTTTTCAATACATTCAGGTGTTATATGAACCCTGCGCATTATCCATTTTATTTAAAAAATAATCAGGACAACCGAGGTTCGTTATTTGAAGCAATAAAAACAAATACAAAAGGTCAGATGTTTTTTTCCACGACACATCCGGGAATTATACGTGGCAACCATTTTCATAGAAGAAAAATCGAACGGTTTTGCGTGGTAAAAGGCGAAGCAGTTATCAGACTAAGGAGAGTTGGCACATCTGAAATTATTGAATATCCGGTAAGTGGAGATAAACCTTCTTTTATTGACATGCCGGTTTATCATACACACAATATTACCAATACTGGAAATTCAGAATTACTGACAATTTTTTGGGCAAACGAATTTTTTAACACCAACGATCCGGATACCTATTTTGAAGAAGTTTAAGAAGAAGATAAAAGACAAAAGAGGGGATAGGTAAGAAAAAAGAAAATATATTTGCAAGTATTACTAGTGTTTAAATGTCACAAAAAAATGAATGATTATGGAGAATGATTTAATGGAACGGTTGTTTGTATTTGCAGTCAGAACCCTAAAGTTTACAAGAAAATTACCCAATACTACAGAGTATAAAATAATACGAAATCAATTAGCTAAAAGTTCAACATCATCTGGGGCAAATTATGAGGAGGCTCAGGGAGGCTCTAGTAAAGCCGATTTTATCAATAAAGTGAAAATTTCTTTACATGAAATGAGGGAATCAAATTATTGGCTTAGAATAATTGATGCGATTAAAGAAGAAGACACTTTTGAAAGTGAAATACAATTTTTACTAAAAGAAAGTTCAGAATTAAAAAAAATATTAGGAGCCATAATGCAAAAAACCAGACAAGGCAAATAAAATTATTAATTTTATAAATATAATAGTGTAAATAACCTCAAACTTTTATCTTTTATCTTTTATTTTTTATCTTTTATCTTTTATCTTTTATCTTTTATCTTTTATCTTTTATCTTTTATCATGAAAAAATCAAAAATAAAAGTCTGCACAATTGTAGGCACAAGACCAGAAATAATACGACTAGCATGTGTATTGCAATTGCTGGATAAAAATCTTGATCATAAAATCATTCACACAGGTCAGAATTACGATTACGAGTTAAACCAGATATTTTTCGATGACCTTGGCCTCAGGAAACCAGATCACTTTTTGAATGTTGATACAAGCAGTCTGGGCAAAGTTCTTGGAGAAACCCTGATAAAGGCAGAAGAAGTTTTAAGGACTGAAAAACCGGATGCCGTCCTTATACTTGGAGATACCAACAGCAGTATTGCAGGTATTATTGCGAAGCGGTTAAAAATTCCCATTTACCACATGGAGGCAGGAAACCGTTGTTTCGATTTAAATGTTCCTGAAGAAATTAACCGGAAAATTATTGACCACATTTCAGATTTTAACCTTGTTTACACAGAACATGCGCGTAGACATTTACTTTCTGAAGGTCTCCCTCACAGAAGAATATATCTTACCGGTTCTCCTATGTTTGAAGTGCTGATGCGGTATAAAAAACAAATTGATACTTCAAAAATTGTTTCAAAATTAAAACTGCAAAAAAAGAAATATTTTATTGTTAGTACGCACCGTGAAGAGAATGTCGATAATCCCGATAATCTGAAACAAATAGTATCCCTTCTCAATCAGCTTGCAGAAGACTATAATTATCCGGTAATAGTTTCAACCCATCCCCGCACACGAAAACGACTTGAAGCATTAAAGAAAATAAAGATTGATTCTCGTGTTCAATTTTTAAAACCATTCGGATTTTTCGATTATGTGAATTTGCAAATGAATGCAGCATGTACGCTATCAGACAGTGGCACTATTAGTGAAGAGTCGGCTGTTTTATCATTCCCTGCAATAACCTTGCGCAACGCAATAGAAAGACCCGAAGCGCTTGATGAAGGTACAATTATTTTAACCGGATTTGACACAGAAACAGTAATGAGCTCTGTAAGACTTGTAATCGAAGAACATAAAAGAGGAGTGTACGACTCCATCCCTTTCGAATATAATATATCAAACACTTCCTGGCGGGTGCTTAAATTGATTATTGGAACCTGTCGGCTTAGTAATAAATGGAACGGAATTATTAGCTTTGACAAATAAATTTATGATTGAAACTCACAGATATCTTGGACTAATTGCCTCTTTTAGAAAACGAAAAATATATAGCGTTGATTGATATGTTAAATTCAATTACCAATATTATTAAACAAGGTGAAGGCTTAAATATTGAGTTTAAAAAGGCAAAGGAAAAATTACCTGACTCCCTTTTTGAAACAATTTGTGCATTTCTGAATAGAAATGGAGGAACTATTTTATTGGGGGTTAATGATAATCGGACCATTGAAGGAATCAATAGTAAAAATGCTAATGCGTTTTGCAAAAACATTATCAATGCATCCAATAATCCCCAAATATTGCATCCTTCTTTTTTACTTGATCCTAAAATTGAAAATTATCGGTCTAAAATAGTGATTCGTATTTATATTCCAGCTTCATCGCAGGTTCATAAAACAAAAGGGAAAATTTTTGACAGGTCTGCAGATGGGGATTATGAGCTGAAAACAGATGAACAAATAAAGCAATTATATCAAAGAAAATCATCTCTTTTTTCTGAAAATAAAATATTTCCTTATTTGTCAGAGAGCCATTTTGTGAAAGGAATTGTAACAAGGGTCAGAAACATAATTCGCCTCTATCAACCCGAACATCCATGGAATGAATTAAGCAATAATGATTTTTATAAAACAGCCGGTCTGTACAGAACAGATATTCTTTCCGGAAACAAAGGATTTACAATGGCAGCATTATTACTATTCGGTAAAGATGAAATAATAAATAGTGCATTACCTTATTATAAAATTGATGCATTATTGCGAAAAGAAAATATTGAACGTTATGACGACAGACTAAACATTCGCTGTAACCTCATTGATGCTTATGATAAATTAATGGAATTTGTCGCAAAACACTTACCCGATAAATTTTACATGGAGGGCACGAACAGAATCTCTTTAAGAGATAGAATTTTTAGAGAAATAATTGCAAACATGCTTATTCATCGCGAATACAATAATCCATTTCCATCATCATTAATAATATTCAAAAACAGGGTTGAAACAAAGAATGCAAATAAAGCTGTATTTGTGGGTCAACTTTTTCCGGGTAAATTCGAACCTTTTCCTAAAAATCCTAATATTGCACAAATTTTTACCCAAATGGGGCGTTCTGAAGAATTAGGAACAGGTGTTAAAAATGTTTTCAGATATTCTAAAGCCTATTCTGGCAGCGAAGAAATTATTTTTAAGGAAGATGATATATTCTTTTCAAAAATTCCATTAACTGATGTTGCTTTAAATAAAGAAATTGTTGTTGGAGGACAAAATGAGGGACAAAATGAGGGACAAAATGAGGGAGTAAATGAGGGAGTAAATGAGGGAGTAAATGAGGGAGTAAATGAGGGAGTAAATGAGGGAGTAAATGAATTGTTGCTTTTTATCAAATTAAATTCGGGTGTTAGAGTTCCTTTTATTGCCGTGAATCTTAATAAGCCTACAAAAACTATAGAAAGATGGATTCGGAAATTAAAGAAAGATGGGCTAATTGAGTTTCGAGGATTTAGTAAAACAGGAGGTTATTTTGTAAAAAAGTAATTGAATGAAAAATATTTTATTCAAAGTTTGCAATTTATCATTCCCTGCAATAACCTTGCGCAACGCAATAGAAAGACCCGAAGCGCTTGATGAGGGCACGATTATTTTAACCGGATTTGACACAGAAACAGTAATGAGCTCTGTAAGACTTGTAATCGAAGAACATAAAAGAGGAGTGTACGACTCCATCCCTTTCGAATATAATATATCAAACACTTCCTGGCGGGTGCTTAAATTGATTATTGGAACCTGTCGGCTTAGTAATAAATGGAACGGAATTATTAGCTTTGACAAATAAATTTATGATTGAAACTCACAGATATCTTGGACTGAAATTTTCTGTTTTTTCAATTAACGAACTTAAACAGGATATAATTAATAATATTCATACCCGCGCTCAAAAAATTTATTTTGGATATAGCCTTACGCAACTTCCGTGGATAAAGACAAAGCCTGAATTATTTAGCCTCTCAGATCAATTTGATGTTTTCGTTCCTGATGGCAAGGGATTGTACATGTATCTTAAATTTTTAGGATTTAAAATAGGAGATCATATCAATCTTCCAGATTTAGCAGATTTAATGTTAAGAATTGCTGATGAAAATCAATTCAAGGTTTTTTTACTTGGCGCAACAGAAGATGTAAACACAACTGCTGTTGAAAATTTAAGTAAAATGTATCCCAACGCGCTAATACCTGTTGGAATTAACGGTTATTATGAAAAAGAGGATGAAATAGAAATCGTAAAAAAAATAAATTTAGAAAATCCCGATATTTTAATCATTGGTATTAGCTCACCAAAAAAAGAACAATTTGCATCAAAATGGAGAGAATCGCTCAACGTCCCTGTTATTATACCATGCGGAGGTATGATTGACGTTTATGCCGGAAAAACAAAAAGAGAACCCCGTTGGATTCAAAATATTGGAATGGCTTGGATTTACCGATTTATACAAGAACCCAAAAGATTATCAGTACTGTTAAAAAATGGATTTTCTGTTCTACTTGGGTTTATGCCCTATGCCTGGTTTCAAATTAAAATATTAAAAAATAAAAATTATTCCATTCAAAATTATTATAAGATTTATTCTTAAATTTTTCAAACAACCAAATTTGCTTTACCAGCCCTTGTTCGCGCTCGTTTCCGGGCAATGCCTTGCAGGGTGGGGACGAGTGCGCTTGTTTAATTCACAATCCCGTACTATTTCTAAATTCAAAAACGAAATTGAATGATATATAAAATCCCCAATATCGCACCAACCACAAAGCACACTTCATACCTTTCTGAAAACAATTTCACACCTCGTTTTTCCACATTAAAAAATCTATTACAACTACGCCCGTCCTGTAATGCCGCTTTTCATAAGGCATTTCTTGCAAGAGCGGTACAATTCAAAAATTACACACCTGCCCGATTTTATCTGGGATGAACTTGTTAAAATTGTAAAACAGGAATCAGATTGGGAAAACAATATTGCTTCTTTGTATCCAAATCAGACTACTTCTGCAATAGTTCTTACCCACGATGTTGAAACACAAATCGGTTTTGATTACATTCCAAAAGTTATTGAGCTTGAACAAAAATACGGGTTCAAAGCATCATGGAACCTTGTTCCGTATAAATACAAAATCACAGATGATATTTTAAAAATTATCCGCAATGCAGGCCACGAAATCGGCATCCACGGTTACAACCACGATGGCAAATTATATTTCTCAAAAGAAATTTTCGATTACAGGGTAAAATACATCAATGAAGCAATTGAGAAATACGGAGCCGTTGGTTTTCGCTCTCCTATGGTACACCGCAACCTTGAATGGCTTCAGCAATTAAATATTCAGTATGATGCTTCCTGTTTCGATTACGATCCTTATCAGCCATTCCCCGGCGGAACAGGCTGTATCTGGCCCTTCAAAGCGGGAAAACTCATTGAGCTTCCTTACACACTCCCACAAGATCACGTATTGTTTTATGTCCTCAAACAAAAAAATATTGATATCTGGAAAAATAAAACAAACTGGCTCATTCAAAACCACGGAATGATATTAGCCTTAATTCATCCTGACTACCTTCTCGAAAAAAACCACCTAAAACTCTACGAAGAATTTTTAGCCTTCCTCAAAGAAATCCCCAACACCTGGCATTGTTTGCCGAAAGAAATTACAGAATATTTTGCATAGTACACTTATATAAATTCTTGTAAAATTTGCTAATTAAAAGTTAATTTATACCTTTGCATAGGAATAAAATAACAAATATTATCCCCCTATAAGGAGATAAAATGAAAAAAGAAGAACTCATATCATTAATTTACGAATGGCAAACCGTTGTCCTGAACAGAAAAGGAGTAACCCGTGAGACAGAAAAAAAGATTTTAGCAGTTTTAGGGTCAAAACCCATAAAAATAATAACCGGCTTTCGGCGTAGCGGTAAGTCTTTTCTTGTTCAGCAAATTATACAGAAAGGTATAAAAAACGGACTTTTCGAAAAAGATAATTTCTTGTACATTAATTTTGAAGATTACCGTCTGGATGAATATACTACCAACAAGCATCTGGAAAAAATTTACAGGGTATTTAAAGAAAATATTTGTACCCCAAAAGGAAGGAAAATTATTGTATTCGATGAAATTCAAAAAATAAAAAATTGGGATAAATTTATTTGTACCCTTTATGAAAAAGAAACGAACCTTGAACTGATAATTACTGGTTCAAATTCAGAAATGCTTTCCTCAGAACTGAGTTCAAAACTATCGGGCAGGTTCATTGAATTTTCTATTACACCCTTTAGTTTCAGAGAATATTTACTATACCATTCTATAACATGTGATAACCGTAAAGAATATTTACGCAATAAAGATAAAATAAATAAAGCGTTCTATGATTTTCTTTGTTTTGGCGGATTGCCGGAAACCTTTGAAATTAACACACCCGAAGCAAAATTGTCTTACTGTTACGGCATCATTACGAAAATTATTCTGGATGATGTTGTGAAAAGATTTAAAGTTGACAATGTTGAATTGCTTGAAAAAATATACCGATATCTTACGGCAGAAAGTGGAAAGTTAATTTCATTTCAGAACATTTGCAATTATGCAATTCAATTGGGGCACAACACAAAACTTGAAACTGTAATTAAGTATGTTGGCTATCTTCAAAAAGCTTTTGCGCTATTTGAGGTAAATAAATTTGACTGGAGCCAGAAAAAAGTTTTTGCAGGTCAAAAAAAATACTATTCAATTGATACCGGGCTTATCAGTGTTTTTAGGAAAATAACAGAAAATTACTCATTCAGGCTTGAGAATATTGTTGCACTTGAATTATATCGGCGTAATAAAAACCTGTATTTTGGCCGTAATTATCAGGGAAAAGAAATTGATTTTATAGTATCTGAGAATGACCAATGGAACAAGTTTCAGGTTTGTGCAGAACTTACCGACCAGAATATAGACAGAGAAACATCTGTATTTGGTCTCTCTGATAAATACCTGAGTGGCAGTAATTATTTACTAACCCTTGACGACTTTAAAAAAAATATTCCTGCAGTAATTCATGAGAACCTAATAGAATGGTTGCTTGGGTTCTGAAATTTTATTGTTTAACTTTACATCAGTTCGATATAATTTTTATTTCAATATGTTGTTACAACAGCTGTTATTACGGGTGTGCCAGCAAAACCTCTTGTTTGCGCTCGTTTCAGGGCAATGCCTTGTTGGGAGAGGACGAGTGTGCTTGTTGAATAAGCAAAAGTCCGGAATAAATAGGGTCTGCTGAAAAAGTCTGTCGTATGCCAGATTCGAGGCGACAAGACGAAGATGTATTATAATACTTCGAGTCGCAGGCAACAAAGAAGATGGTATGCGACAGACTAACAAAACAAAAATATAAAATTATAAAAAGAAGGTGCAAGGATTTTTAATGAATCATTTATTTTATCTTGCACTTGTT
>Ga0209417_1006935_pt1 | contig 11271 bp, 4 predicted proteins | sample RifGroF2_FD_184002 | JGI IMG/M metagenome (GOLD analysis project Ga0209417, IMG submission 184002) | Groundwater microbial communities from Rifle, Colorado, USA - Groundwater F2 (SPAdes) (version 2) | ecosystem: Environmental > Aquatic > Deep subsurface > Groundwater | place: Rifle, Colorado... | reverse complement strand
TGTCTTCTTCATTTAATAGGGCATTTAAACCGTTATGATCAAAACGTTTCTTTTCTTCATTTTTATCGTAATAAAATAATCCGCGATAATCGTATGTTCCGATCCAAAGTTTACCAAAATGATCTTTAAGAATTTGTCTGATGGGAGTTGTCAAGCGCTTTTTATCTTCAGTTGAAAAGTCCGGTTGATGTGTGATTTCATGAGTTGTTAAATCAAGCAAATCAACCCCAAGAAATGTTGACAGCCAAAGATATTTATCGTCATCCTTAAACAGATGCCAAACACCATTGCTTGCTATTGAATTTGTATTCTCCGGATTATGGGTAAAGTGTTTAACGGTTTCTGTTTGTGGATTGAATTGAATTAGGCCATTATCCCATGTCCCGATCCATAAAAATCCTTTCCCATCTTCGGTAATAAAAGTGATATTATCTGCAGGGAACCGGCTTTTACTGATCGGCATTTTATTATAAGAAAGGATATTATGCGTCACCCGGTTCAACTTGTTGAGTCCGCCGGTTGTGGTTCCATACCAAAGATTATTTCGGCTGTCTTCAAAAAGGCATTGAATATAATCGTCGGCGGGAGTTGGTAAATCGCACCGTGTAAATGTTTCATACATGGCGTTATACTTGCATAGACCACCACCCCAGGTACCTACCCAAAGCATCCCATCACGACTTTCCAACAAACTCATTACATAATTTTCAGGAAGAGAAGTTGAATCCAAAGGAATATTTTTAAATATTTTAAATGATTGTCCGTCATAACGGTTAAGTCCATCTTTCGTAGCGATCCATAAAAACCCATCTCTTGTCTGCAAGAGACAGTTAATGGAATTGTTGGATAATCCATCTTCAATTGTAAGCCGCTCAAATGCAAAAGAACGGTATTGCGCTGTGGTCACCTCACAAAACGTGAGGGAGATAAGAAACGCTAATATTTTGAGAAAAGATTTTTGCATTTCGTAATTATGAAATTATTCATTTTATATATTTATCTATCCTTGAGTCAAAAATAAACAATTTATTAGAGGATTTGTATTTTATGATCAGAAGAGTAATTAACGAATTTGAAGTAATGTGTTTTTAATTACTCAGTCATTTTATGTAAAAGGTTGAATTGGTTCCTTAATCGTACTCGTAATCTTTCTCTATCAACAACTGCGTAACATGACTTAGTAACTTACAAAGCACTTCAAACGGTTGGAGTTTTTACACGACTAATTTTATGACCGATATAAAATAAAAATGCCCCGCTAAAACAACTTGCAAGTTTTAAGTGGGGCAAACGATTTCAAATTATTTGAGAAGAATCATTTTTTTTATACTCCGGAACGAGCCTGCGTCTATTTTGTAAAAATAGAGACCGCTTGCAAATCCGTTTGCAGTAAAAGTTACCGAATGATCTCCCGCAGTTTGATATTGATTTACTAAAGTTGCGACTTCCCGTCCCAGAACATCATAAATCTTTAGCGATACATATCCACCAACCGGCATTTGCCAACGAATAACCGTGTTTGGATTGAATGGATTCGGGTAATTCTGTTTAAGATCAAAATTATTGAGATTTATCTCTTCATTCTCTATTCCAGTAATAATAGGTGAAGCTTTAGTTTTTGCGTACAAATCACTAACCTCCGTGTAAGTTAAAGCTTTGTTGAAAATTTGAACGTTGTCTATTTTTCCGCTGAAAAAAGATGTTCCGCTTTTACCTAATGTTGCAACTTGTCCTTTATTCACGGTTCCGGTAAGCGGTAACGTACTTTTTAAAATTCCGTTCATATAGATCTTTGCGTTGGTTCCGTCATACACACCTGCAATGTGAAGCCATTCACCCGTCTTCAGTTCTGCAGCTTTAATTCCCGGTCTGGTGGCACCACCGGATGTAGCGGCTTTAAATCGTAATTCATTATTTCCTCTATCTTCGTAGATAACATAATTATCTGTCTCTGAGTCGAATATAGGACCAAAGGCTGACGGAAGATCAGCCGGTAAATAATTCAAGACAGTCCAAACAGAAATAGAAACCGCTCCACTTGGCAGATCGAATGACGGGGAAGATTGGAATTGTACGTAATCATCCACTCCATCAAATTGCATCGCGTTGCCGAGAAATCCTTCTGAGATAACCGGACCATTTTTAATAATACCGTTATTGGCGTTTGCAGTTGCGTCAACTATCAGTGAGTCGGCTCCAACAACTTTTATCTCCTCCAAATTGTATGAGGCAACGATGTTTGCAGAAAGATTCTGATGTCTGAAAATTGGGAAACTTTCCAATATTGTATTTGGAGTTATCGCTTTATCTTTAACATTCTTAATAGTTAAAGTATAAGTTGTGTCCGCCAAAGGTGTAGTTGTAAGTAATACTTGTTTTTGATCCAGAGTTAATTTTGCACTTATCACTGTTGCTGATTTATCGATCGAATAGTTCCCAACAGTTTCAGCAGTTGTTTTATCCACTCTCTCAGAAAATTCAACAATGAGGGTTGCGGAATCATTACTTGATGAGACATAAGATATTTCCGGTTTGGTTACATCAGCTCCGGTGGTTACGGAGATTTCGTTACTAAAATTTTCGCTTAACATTCCGGCGGTATTTTTTGCTTTAACTCTGTAAAAGAAAGTTTGATTTTCGGAATAAGTTTCTTCAACAAATCCCGTAACCTTGCCTACCGTTGCAATTAGCGTTGTTGGGGAAGAAACTCCATCACGGTAAATGAGATAATTAGTTACACCACTCTGTTCATCAACTGCGGCTTGCCAGGTAAGGGTTACTTTTGTAGCTGAAACTACCAGAGCATTTAGGACAACATCGGTTGGAGGCGTATCATCTGCAAGGGCAATTAATAGATCCGGCGCGTCGGTAGTAATTCCATCTACAATGGTATTTTTTATTAAAGGAAGCATTTGAGCGGCGCTGTTGATCGTCCAGGCATTATAAAGAACCTTCTTTGAATGAGCATAATCGATGATCGCTTGTGTTGTAGCTCCGCCGCTTCCCACCCATTCTCCGCCAATATTTGAAACTTGATCAATATTGAAATTGGTAATTGTTCCGAAAAGTTGAACGGCGATAGTGGTGTCTAAAGTTTTTACTTGAGATATCTGTGCAAAATTAAAACTTGAGATTACAACTCTTGTCTGCATGCCGTAATCTTGAATCATTTTAACAACTTTAGCCACAATGGTAGCGTTCGAAGATTTGATTTCGGCAACGATGCCGATATTGTTCAGATCCGACTTGGCCGTGTACAAAGCCTCTGAAAACGTTGGAATTTTCTCTCCGGTAAATGCAGCGCCAAACCAGGAGCCGGCGTCTAACGCGCGGAGTTGTGCATACGTCATAGAACTAACGGTTCCGGTTCCGTTTGTAGTCCGGTTCACGGTGTCGTCGTGCATAATCATTAATGAATCATCGCTGGAAAGTTGAATATCAAGCTCAAAATAATCTGCTTTAAGCGCAACAGCTTTGTTCCAGGCTGCCGCTGTGTTCTCGGGAGCGAGGTAAGAGCCGCCGCGATGAGCAATAACTTTTACGCCTGCAAAATTGGTTGCGCTAAAAAGAAATGCGCAAACAACTATACTAAATAGAAAATATTTTTTCACTCTTTTATTCCTTTATTGTAATTGAAATTGCTATAAAATTTATTTAAACGGAATTACATCATTCTTTAAAACTTTTTCTTTTATAAATTATTGCACTGAATTCAGAAAGGCAAGAACAAACTCAAATTATCTTAAACCGGAAGTCAACAGATTTGCATGCCTAAAGTGAAGAACAAAAAGGATCCAAGATCAGTTCATATTAAAAAATTTCTGCAACAAATAAAAACGGATTTACTTCACATTAAAAAATTATATCGACTACAACTGCATAGTGATCCGACGGAAGGAATCCATCGAAAGAATCAGACAATGTTCCGTGAGAGAGAACAGAAATTCCTTTTCGTACAAAGATAAAATCGATGGGCTTTTCAGGTTTTGCAAGTATATCAAATCCGGTGAACGTTCCACTGGGACCATGGTGTTTAGTTTGAGAAATAAATTGAGAATCAAAAAGTTCCAGGGAGACATTGGAATCCGGTTTTGCAGTTATCACTTTATACGGCGGCGAATCGGGAAAAGAATTAAAATCACCGGTAAAAATCAAAGGCAAATTTCCACAGATCATTTCCATTTTTCTTTTGATAAGTTTTGCGCTTTCAAGCCTGGCTTTTTCTCCTTCATTATCCAGATGAGTATTAAAAAGATAAAATATTTTTCCGGTTGACTTGTCTCTAAACTTTCCATACGTAGTTATTCTCTGATAAGCGGCATCCCAGCCTAATCCGGGATGTTCAGGCGTTTCAGAGCACCAAAACGTAGATGTTTCCAACGTATCAAATCTATCTTTCCGGTAAAAGATGGCGGTGAACTCACCGGCGTTTTTGCCATCATCTCTTCCGATGCCAAACCAGCTATACTCTGGTAATTGTTTCTGAATATAGTCAATCTGATGTTTCTGCGCTTCCTGAAGTCCAACCAAATCGGCTTTATGAAATTTTATCATACTTACAAAATTAGCTTTTCTGTTGCTCCAAATATTTTCACCATCGCCGGGAATATCGAGCCGGATATTATACGTCATTACTCTCAAAGACTGTGGCAGGATGCATGTTGTAAATGCAAAAATCATAAACAACAATCCGCCGATAACCAATTTATTTTTATTTATCAATAACTATAACTCCTGATAGACCTAAATATTTTTTTCAAAAATTCACTGCACATAAAACTACTTAACCTTAAAAACTTTTCAACTGAATCATTTTGTCTTCTTACCAAAGAAAAGCTAAGGAAGACTGTCTCAAGCTCACCCTTGGGAACAGCCCCTTAACCTACCTGCCACAACTAACAACAAGAAAATTATTTTAGAATAACCATTTATCCGGCTTGTAACAAAATACTTTCCCACCATTAGAAAAACAGAACTGATTACTATAACTGCCCCAAGACAATGTTTTTTTACCATGGCACCGGAAATCACCCGTTGAGGAAAAAGATTATTTACAGTATTCCTTTTGTGTATTCACAAAAAAAAGAGAGCGACACAGGATGAGAGAACGCCGCTCTTGTTGGGAGATACTATTTATTTCATCAGTACCAGTTTTTTTGTTTCAACAAAATTGCCGACTTGAATTTTATAGAAATACATTCCGCTGCTCAATCTGCCGCCGTCAAAAGTGGTTTGATAAGTCCCGGCAGTTTGCTCTTCATTTACTAAAGAGGCAACTTTTTTCCCGAGAATATCATAAACGATGAGTGAAACAAAACCATCTTCGGGCAATTGATAATTGATCTTTGTTACCGGATTGAACGGATTTGGGTAGTTTTGTGAAAGTTCGAAATCACTTGGGGTTGATGCGTTGAAAGAATTATCTACATCGGTTGTCCACCCCATTTTATCGCTAATATATGTTGCGAGGTTTTGACCCATCACTAAATGATGACGTACACGCGGATGCTTAGTCCATGCGGGATCAAACGGGAAAAAGTATGTTCCTAAATTTTGATCGTCATCTATAGTTCGCAGATATTGTACAGCGCCTTCTATATACCCGGGCCAGGGCGATCCGACTTTTGTGGCATCCATACTTCCCAAAGCGCAGACGATAAAAGCGTTTGGATGATGCGTGCGAATTTCTCGTACAAAATTTACGTAGGCGGTGGCAATTTGAGATGAATCCCGCGTGCCAAGAAGCCAACTATCATTTTGAAAAAGATTTATCACAACCACATCCGGAATAAATTGATTAAAATCCCAATGACTGTCTGCACTTTCCGGATTCAGTCGATAATAGTATTGAGACATCACCTGGTCAAACCAACTAATTATAACGCCGATTCCGCTTTTTGCAATACATAAATAATCAGCATTTAATAAACGTGAAGCAACGGCGCTGTATGCTAAAAAATTATTTTCTTGCGATAAATTATCATCAGCGCCGTTATCAGGAACTTCATTCCCATATCCGCAGGTAATCGAATCGCCATAATACACTAATTTGTGCACAGGTTTTATCGGAGGACTTACAAGTGTTTTCCCATCATTGATTTGGATACCTAAAAATTTAGTCGAGCCGGTAGAAGCTTCAGTTCGACGAAAAATAAGAAGGCTATGAACCGTGTTTGTTAGCGAACCGGAAATAACATACGATTTGCTCCCAACCTGACAATCAACGAGATGGGGATGCGCATAATCCTCATCAATATAAACATCATAAAAAGATTGTCCGGTTTTATCATCTAACAAAACAAGAAGTAACTGTCCTTCAAAGTTTGCACGAATGTATGTCCCAGGCCAAAACAGCATGGGTTGGTCGGGAATCGAGAAGTCAATTCTTCCCGTGTACTGAAAATTTGGATGGTCTGCTTTTATCGTTGTCATTCCAAGCGCTTCTGAAATAAAACAAAGCGCAAACACCGGAATTATTAGAAACAACTTTGAACTTTTCATGATCATTTTTGAGCCTTATATCGACTTTCGCAAGCATTGAAGATAATAATGTTTTCTTCCATCGTTATTGTGTTGCTCTTCCGTTCATACCTTTACGATTTAACATTCCGGAATCCTATTTCATCAAAATCAATTTTTTCGTCTCAACAAAATTACCGGCTTGAATTTTGTAAAAATATACTCCGCTGGTAAACCGGCTACCGTCGAATGTTATTTTATAACTTCCGGCAGACTGTTCCTCGTTAACCAACGTAGCAATTTCATTTCCCAGGACATCATATATTTTAAGCGTTACCAAACTTTGTTTTGGAAGCTGATAGCTGATCGTTGTTACCGGATTAAACGGATTCGGAAAATTTTGCTGTAAAGCATAAACCGTCGGAATAGAATTATCCTTGATATCGGTTTTAACGTTGAATACCGTAGTGTTCGACCATCCGGACCATTTTAAATTATGATCGCGGTATTTTACACGATAATAATATTGTTTACTCGTATCGAATCTTTTTGAGTCGAATGACAATTTGGTTAAATCAATTCCGCTATTCAAATCTCTCGGAATAAAATTAGCATCAGGCGCGCCGTAAATGTTCGTCCAATGAACCAGTGTATCAATTTTAGTTACGCTGAAAGCATCCGTCTCTGAAACTTGAATTTTCACCGTCATTAACGAATCACCGCTGATCGGAGAGGTATTGAAAATAACTTTGCTTGTATCAACCGAAGGCGCGGAGGTAACCGGATTTTCCGGAGCCGGTTGATTTGCTTTTCTGTACCAACGATCTCTCAATTCTGAATCGCGGCTCTTGCTTGCGTTTCCTAAACTGTACATTGAAGATTCAAATGTTTGTTTTGCCGGATCGATCTCAATGATCTGATAAAAATAATCATCTAAAGTTATTTGTATTTCGGGGAAGTCTGAATTTTTAAACGCTCCCCAACGATCGGTTGCGCCGCCGCCGCCGCCGCCGCAAACCATTCTAAAATCGCCGCGGGGATTGAGCGCTTCGGATTCAACAGTTCCTCTTTCAAAACCATGGGTATGTCCGTATGAATGTTGAACAACTTTAGAATATTTTTTAAGCAGCGGATAGATTTGTGTTTTCATGTAGTTTGGTCCGCCGTCATAAGTAATTCCCTCACCCCATAACTCAGTTACAACCATATGATGGGAGATGACAAAAACAAAATCAATTGAAGTATCGGCTTCAGCTTTCATCAGCATCTGATCAACCAAAGTTTTTTGTAATGTACCGATGACAGAAATGGCATTTGTGTTCAATCCAATGAACAACGTATTTGCCGCTCTAAACGACCAGAATTTTTCACTCGCAGCCGGAACGGGAGAGACTTCATCATAATGCATGTACTTATAATAATTTTGACTTTCGGCTTCGTGGTTCCCGGTGATCGTCATAAACGGAATGCTCGGAGAGATCGGGGACATCGGCGCAAAGAACTCATCCGTCCATTGGATAATATTATTTCCATCAACTACAAGATCTCCGGAGTGAAGAACAAAATTCACTTGATTTTGAATATCACTTCCATACAATTCTTGAATTTTCTTTTTGGCTTCTTTAATTACTTTCACCGCCATTGTTGTATCGGTGCTGTGTGTATCGCTTAATAGCAAGAACCTGATCTTTCCTTGCGAACTGCTGTCAGGCAGCGTTCTAAAAGAATAAACTTCGGAAGAACCGCTTCCGCTAACTGCTTTATAATAATATTCGGTGTAGGGTTGAAGTCCCGATAATTTTACAGAATGCCAGCGGTATGGAGCTCCGATAATTTCGCTTGTCCCGGCAACTGTTTGCCCTAATGATGGTGTAGTTCCATATTCAACATTGGTTATTGTAGACATGGTATCATGCCAGCAAACATATACCGAACTTGTTGTCGGTTCATTTAAGAAAGGAACGAGAATTAATTGTTCTGTTCCGGGAGCTGAGATTTTATGTCCATATCCTCCCAACGAAGTTATTTCTGAAGCAGTTAATGCATGATCCCAAATTGCAAGTTCCGCACAATCTATTTCTTTATCTTCACCATCTTCGTCTGCAAATACAAGCAACAAACTATCAAGTGAAAATCGCCCGTCAACACTTTGGATTGTGCCGTTGCGGAGTAAATGTCCATCTAAATAAGTGTTGAATTGAACTCCGTTCTTAACCGAAACAATTAACCGATACCATTCATTCGCTCTAACTGCATAGGCTGAATAACCTGTTGCCGCGGTTCCAATACTGCCGGCAGTATTTATGAAACAATCTCCATCGGTACTGTTAGCCGGATTGGTTTGGAAGAAACATCTCCATCCGTCAATTGCAGGAACTCTAAAATCTATTTGAAGAGTGTACTCATTTACAAATGTACCTCCGCCGTTCGGTGTCATTCCGTGGGACATTTTATAATAACTTCCAACGTCAATCTTCACCGCGCCGTTTCCGGCTGCCGGACCAGCAATTGTTTGATGAGTTCCTTTTAACTCTAAATCTTTTCCAAAGCTCTGTTCTGCTTTTAGTGGATTCGAGGTTTCATCAAATTTCCACCAGCCTTGGCGGGTGGAAATTTGCGAATAAAAAACTGAACTAAAAAAGAACACAAAAAGAAAAGAATAAAAAGAGAAACGTTTCATATAATTCCTAACCTGGTAAACCAGAACAAAATAATTTGGAATGATTGAATGGCTGCATGACGGAATGAAAAACATTCATCCATTCATTTTCATTCATCCATTCAGTTATACTTTTTTTAACCGTTTAATATTCTCGCCATTTTGCACAGAATATTTTCACTAACTATCTAAATTAAATTTGCTACTTCAACCGCTGCAATACGGCTCATTTTCATTTAGCGGTTATTACTTCAAGAGAATCAGTTTTTTAATGCTTTGGAAAGAACCCGCTTCTAATTTGTAGAAATAGATTCCACTTGCAAGATTAGCAGCATTAAAGCTTACCTTATGATTTCCGGCGGTCTGGTATTGATTTACCAAACTTGCAACTTCGCGACCAAGAACATCAAAAACTTTCAACGAAACCAATTCCGGGTTTTGAAGTGCATAAGAAATTTTTGTTGTCGGATTAAATGGATTCGGATAATTTTGTTCCAAACGATAATCAGCGGCAACCATTCCATCTTCAACTCCGTTTGGATCAACGTTCATTTTATTTCCAATCCAGGTCCACAACCAGCGTGACGGATCATTCCATGATTGATCCTGGTTGTATGGAGAATAAGTGAATACTAACTCTCTGTTTCCCGTAGCGTCGGCATCGTTAAAGGAGAAATCGATTGGAATTTTCATTCCTTCAGCCGGATGAAAAACACTGTCTTTCGTGCCGGTATAACCGAAATCACGTTTTTGGGCTAAATCGATCAATGGAATTTTGGCTTCGATTAAATATCCTGGAGTAAGTGCTTTTTGTCCGAAATAATAATTGGCGCCGGGGAATAATAAGCTGTCGCTGTAACCGATAGTAACTTTTTCTTCATCCAAACGAATTTCATAATGGGGGGTAGTGCCGCGTTTGTAAACCGAGAAACTCGTGTTGTGAGAATCGAATAAACCAATATAAAAATTGATGGCGTCGTTCATCCATGGGTCGCCTCTTTTCGTCCAACTGTAAATGTCATCGGTAACATCGGCGGCAAAGTAGAGGTTCTCACTATCCATAGCCAAATAAACAAGCGCGTTAAAATCCTGATCTCCATCAAAACTTCCATTAGCAGCTAAAAACCCGGTTCCTTCTGAATTAATAACTCTTATCTCAGGAACAGTCGACCATTCAGCTAAATCACCATCAGCGATAAAATTAAGAGGTGCTTCCTTTCCAATTGTCGGAACTCCTTTTCCTTTATTTGTTACGGGCGCATCTAGCGCATAAGGTTGAGAAGAATTCCCGGCATAATCTTTACAAACAATAACGTAATAGTAAGCAAGGTCCTGGTCTGTATTCGCTGACCGGAGAATGTGTTCAATATTTTGAGTGTTTTCACCAACATTAATTTTAAGAACTTCGGCTTTTGTAATATCGGTTATCGGATTTTCCGAATAATAGAGATCATAAGTTTCACCTACTTCATCCGAAACATCAAGCCATGTTAATAAATTTTGATAGTTTAATTGTGTAACGGTTAATCCTGTTGGAGCTGCCGGCGGAGTAACATCAATTTCGTGGAAACTGCCTAAAGCAAAAACTTCTGCCGGTGTAAGCGCGCGATCCCAAATAGCCAACTCAGCGCAATCCAGGTCGCCGTCTTCGCCGTCTTCATCAGCAAAAGCAAGGATCAAACTATCGAGACCAAAACGGCCGTCAACGGTTTGAACAGCCCCTTCACGGAATAACTGTCCATCTAAATAATATTTATAATGCTCGCCGTTTTTTACGGAGATGACTAACTTATACCACTCACCCGCGGTTATAACATGATCGGAATATCCGGTTGAGCCGACTCCGATATGCCCTGATGTATTTATGAAGCAGTCGCCGTCTGTATCATTAAGAGGACTGATCTGGAAGAAACAGTGCCATCCGCTTAATACCGGCATCCGGAAATCAAATTCAAGTGTATATTCATTTACTTTTGTTCCGCCGCCGTTAGGGGTTAAACCATGGAATACTTTATAATAACTTCCAACGCCAATTGCTACAGCGTTGTTGGTTACATCGGGTCCATCAACAAATTCATGTTTACCTACCAGTACTAAATCATTTCCATAACCAACTTCAGCTTTAAGCGGAGTATCGGCGTTGTCGAATTTCC
>Ga0209417_1006934_pt1 | contig 11274 bp, 15 predicted proteins | sample RifGroF2_FD_184002 | JGI IMG/M metagenome (GOLD analysis project Ga0209417, IMG submission 184002) | Groundwater microbial communities from Rifle, Colorado, USA - Groundwater F2 (SPAdes) (version 2) | ecosystem: Environmental > Aquatic > Deep subsurface > Groundwater | place: Rifle, Colorado... | reverse complement strand
AGTTTGCTTATGTGTGGTATAACCATGTCAGACCGCATTCCTATAATAACGGACTGACTCCGTTCGAAGCTCGCTTCAATTCGAAAAATATTAGGTCAGATTGTTACAATTTCGCTTGACCAGCACATTTTATCATATTTTGTATATAGTACATATATTAAAAATAACCGATAGTAACGATTGAAGAGAGTAAATTTATCTCTCATCGGTTAATGCCTTCTGTAAATGCAGAAGGCTATTTATATAGTAAAATAAATAAATACCAATTTAAGCTATGATTTCTACATAAAAAATGATTACATAAATGTTTAAATAACCGTATACTAAAATTATAATTTATCAAGGTAATGGAATTGCGAAATAATAAGTTTGTTGCTCTTATACTATGTGTTTTAAATTGTAGGTTTACAATATAAGTGCAACAGAAAAAGATAGCGAAACATATCGCAATCGTGTATAATGGGAGTTGAGAGACAACCAAATACAAGGAGAAAGCAAAATGAATCGCTACACACATTTTACCATAGAAGATAGAGAAAAAGCAAGGGTTTTAGTAGAACAAGGATACAGTATTCGAGCAATTGCAAGAACACTAAAGCTGTTAACCGCAGTGTTGTAGGTTCGAACCTTATAGGAGAACCATAATAAATACGCAGATTGATAAACAAATCTGCATATTTTACTTTTATATAGAATTTTTGTATAGTTGAAATATTATAAAATTTCAGAGCTTTTATCCCGTAAATGAAACAATGATACAGTATCAGGATCAACTTCACCATATCTTATAAAAATAACTATTTCTTCGGTAAATCCTATAAGATATATGATCAGTATACTCGATATGAAGTATGTTGTGTCGGCAAAGCTTGATATAATAACGAGAAAATACACTAATACGGCATTTAGCTTTAAAAGGAATGTATGCATCATTATTGGCTTTTTGCATCTTATCCCCGAAATTATAAAAGATAATATGAACAGAGTAAAGAAAACAATAAGTAAATATGTATTTGGTTTTAAGTATTCGGGGTATAACTGACTCACAAACCAAGCTGTAGATACATAGAAGAAAATGTCCGCAAATGAATCCAATTTCTTTCCTATTTCAGTTTTCATATTGAATTTACGCGCTACCCAGCCATCGAACATATCAGTTGAACCTACAATAATGTAACCGAACAAAAATGCAATTTTCATGTCAAGTAATATAAATATAACCAAAAAGGGCAAACAAACTATTCTCGATAATGACAGTGCATTCGGTATGTTTAAATATTCTTTTTTCATAATACCTCCAGTAGCTGATATTTGGACCCTCTAAAATAATAATATAATTACTATACAATATTATTAACATAAAATCAAGGTTTATTATTAAATAATTAAAATTTAAGTCAAACAAAACTCGAAATTTAGAGCAAATTGCTATTGTTATGAAATTTAAAGAGTCCGATAATAATTAAGAAAATAACGCTTTGAATGATAAAGTTACATAATATTGTACAAGAAAATAAATAACAAGAAAAAGTCATCGGCTTAACAGTGGCTTTTATAATAACAATCGACTAAATAATACTAATCTCTCATAAAACATTACAATAAAATTCTGCGAAAAAACCCATAAAGCAAAGGTTTTTCCTTGAATTTTATCTATGTTATTAATCGAGATTAGTATAAGTCAGTAAAATAAATATCTCAATTATTTTACTGTGTAAACAAAACTGCCGGTAGAACTTTTTTTGTTTTCCTGATCCATTACATATACATTAACAGTATAGCTGCCGGATAGTACATCCCACGGAATCATATAGGATAAAACATAGGTGTTCTCATCCTGCTCCTTCATTATCTCAGTAAGACCATACTGAGGTATGTTGATAAGAACATTTTTGACATCACACACAATGTCTTTCAGATGAGCGGTAACGAGAACCGTCTCACCTCTGCCTGCTGATGTCGGTGATACTGTGGTGCTGATGCTGCTGAAATTTTCCATAAACATTTCTCCTTTAAAATTTGTTTTATATAATGAAAGTGTAGTGTACTAAAACATTCTATAAAGCCAAGCGGAAATAACCTCGTTAATAAATTCCTGAATTTCTTCGAGCTTTACTTTGTCAGTGCCTTTTAAGTAAAACTTACAGGTTGTATCAAGCATACCCAAAAATCCTGCGGCGGCCATCTCGAAATTGATTGTTTTCTTTTTCTCTTCAGAGCAGGAGTTTCTTAATATATCAGCGATAAAGCATATATATTCATTTTTTAAAGTATTAATTTCAACGAGTGCATCCGCGTCGATACCGTTTGAAAGTTCGTTGAAAAATATCGTTGCAAGCTCCTTGTATTCAATATATAAGCTGACATTTGATTCGATTGCATTTTTCAGTTGAATGTCAACAGGCAAGTTTTCGTCGAATTCTTTTCTTATCTTTCCGGTAATGTATTTCATTCCCTCAGTAACAAGGCATTTGAAAAGCTCAAGCTTTGTTGGAAAGTGATAGTAAAGCGTTCCCTTAGCGACCTCAGCTGTACGGGCGATGTCGTCCATACTTGCACGGTAATACCCGACCTTCGAAAATACGCTAATTGCAGCGGCCATTATTTTTTCTCTACTCATAAACCCACCTTAACTATATCTTCTGTACTGACTGGTCAGTATTATAACATGAAAATAGTATCATGTCAATAGTGTTTTAAAACTTTTTAATTAACTGCCATAAAATATAAAATTTTATATTGTAATGCATTCTCAAATAATGTATAATGTAAAACAGATTTTATCGAAAGGTGAGCTTGAATGAAACAATTTATAGAAAATATCAAAAAGCTTTATGTCAAGGAGTCCAAACTATCCCTAAAAGCAATAGGCATAACACTTGCTGTTATAATTTTAATAGCCTCTGTGCCTGCTGTTTATATATTATCTGTCAAGGATAAAAATGACTATCCTTCTGAGAATGATAGCTTGCCAGGTGTATCTGCAATTGATAATACATCGGATAAAGATGAAACATCGTCTGAAATTAACATGGATAACTCATATGCTTCAGCTATTTCCGAAACAGAAAATATTTCTGATACCAATTCGACAGAGAATTCTGTGCCCGCTGAATCAATAACTGAGGAGTCAAAACCCGAAGTGTCTGTACCAACAGAGTCACAACCCGAAGTATCTGTTCCCGATGTGTCAAAACCTGAGGTTTCTACTCCTGAGGAATCAAAAGACGATGATACATCACAAACTCCTGTTGTAACTTATAAGGATCCGCTTGAGGAATACATTGCTTTTGTGAAATCGAATTATTCATCCAGCAGTACTGATGTCAAAACGGCAGTTGAAAAGGTTGAAAACTTGAAAAACCAGAATAAAATAAATACAACAGAAGGTGCTAATGCGATTACTGATTTGTATGCGAAAGTAGATAAGGTTACAGAAAGATCTGACAGAACAGAATTGAGGAAAACGATTGACGAAATACGCATACATGTGTATCCGAGTGTTTTAATGAGCGAAAAATTGGTTTCTGCATATAACACAGCTGTTGATTTGTTATTTTCTCCGCAAGCTACACAAACACAGATAAATAAGGTAATAGCTGATTTAAAAACAGAAGACAAAAATAAGATAGATATAGGTAATCTTCAAGGTCAGTATCAAAATTCATTGAATTATCTACTGCTTTCGGATTTGCCTGAATTAACTCAATTAAAAGTTGCGCAGGCAACAGCGAAAAATATCCTTGATTTGAAGGTTGCAGCCACTCAAAGCAGTGTTGATTCCGCTGCTTTAGGGATTTCAAACATAATAAAAGCGATCAACGAAAAATATTATCTTACCTCAACAACAAGACAACAAATGTTTACTTATTATATATCCTATAGCAAATACATAAGCTCTGATTATAATCAAACTACATGGAATCAATTTAAAAATTGTCTTGACGTTATAAAAGGTTACCTTTGTTCCGAAACGGTTAATGAAAGCGATGAAAGTACAGCAATCGAAAATCTAAGAACAGCTTATAATGAATTGGTTATAATCGAAACGGTTGATATAACTCCATTATCAACTCGAATAGCAGAAATTCAAGCAATGGGATTTTTACAAGAAAAATATACATTGCAATCAACGGGGAGGGTTACAAGTATAATTACAGAGTCATTATTACTCTTAGACCAAAATACAAAAGCTCTGACAAACAAGACAGTACAGAATAAGCTAGCAGAATTGAACGAAGCATATAACAATCTTGTTAAACTGCCCGACAAAAAAGCTTTCTTCGAATTGCTTTTACAGTGCTGGTCACTTGACTACAGAATGTACACCACCCAAAGCTTCAGAAATGTAACCGATGCTATAAATAATGCTCTCCTAATTGATGAAGCTGTAGGCGAACCTACTCAGGCTCAAGTAAATGCTGCGATTAAACAGATGACTGATGCTAAAAACGGACTTGTGAAGATTAAGGACATCCCAAATACATCAATGAAAACCGGTGAGGATGTGCTGCAGAGTGCCGGAGCATATACAATAAAATTAGGAAACCTTTCTATCCATTCAATTATTGATTGTCATCGCAACCAAAGGGACAGCAAAACAAGTATAAAATTTGAGAGCCAAAAATTTGGATCAACATTTATATTTGGTAAGTTCATAGCAGATGGGAAATCAAAAAATGAGTATTTCTCTATCGAAAGCTATTATGCTATCAATGGTGGTAATAATACGGCAATAACCTTAGCAGCAATTGATGGGAACAATCCGACAGCATATGCAAAGGATTATTCAGTTTGCGGTATAAAGTTAGGTGATAGTCTTGACCAAGTAAAACAACTTTATCCGAAAGCTCAATATGGTGATGGTTATATGACGTATTCATCAAAAAATAGTAAGGGTAATTATTTTCTGACCTTGACTGTCAGCTTCACAGCTGAGAAAAAGGTATCAAAAATATATTTCGAATTTTCACCAATTGGAGGTATGTTCCGAGTAAACGACCGTGATACTACCATAATTATTATGTAAAACCAGGATTTTATTATATTATAAATTGAAAGAATGGTTAAAATGGATGTTTCAGCTGCAATAATCAGAAATAACAACGAAATTTTGATATGTCAAAAGCCATTGGGTAAGTATAACGCATTACTCTGGGAGTTCCCAGGCGGTAAGTTAGAACAAGGAGAAACTGCAGAACAGTGTATAGTCAGAGAATGCTTTGAGGAGCTGGGAGTTGAAATCATGGTAGTCGGGTTGTTTGACGAAATAACACATAATTATCCCGAAGGGACGGTACACATCAGCTTTTTTGACGCGGGAATTGTGTCAGGTGAAATAACATTGTGCGAACATGCCAACGCAAAGTGGGTAACACCCGAACAACTGCAACAATACGAATTCTGCGCCGCAGACAGGGAAGTGGGAGAGAAGCTACACATAAAAAGCAAAGATGGTATATTATGAAACGATATTATTATGCAGACAAAGTAATAGATTTCTTAAAAAAAGATCTTTACACTATTTTTGGCGAATTAACTTCAGCGGATCAATTTGCTGCTGATGATTTACAGAAAAATACATGGAAAGCTGAAATTGAAATATTAAAGCGTGAATTGAGCGGATTGTACTATGGTACTTTGTTGTTCGAATATACAATTCCAAGAATTGGTGATAGAATTGATAATGTGTTAATATATAATGGCATTGTTTTTCTTCTCGAATTCAAGTTTGGTGAAAAATTGTATCCATCTGCAGCGATTGAACAGGTTACTGATTATGCGCTTGATTTACAATGTTTCCACAAAGAAAGCCACAATAAATTTATTGTCCCAATAATTGTATGTACCGAAGCTAATGAGGAGCATTCACAGATAGGATATATAGACAATAAAATTATGTTACCCCTTAAATGTAACAGAGATAATTTAGGTTCAACAATTAGAGATATAGCTGAAAATTTTGAACAGGAATGGTTTTCAGCCGAAGACTGGATTAACTCAATATATATGCCAACACCAACAATTGTTGAAGCAGCACAAGCCTTATATCGCGGACATAAAGTTGAAGATATATCACGTAATGATGCAACAGCGATTAATCTCAGTATTACAACTGATGCAATAAATAAAATCATTGATTACAGTAAAACAAATAATCGAAAATCAATTTGTTTTGTTACAGGTGTCCCGGGAGCAGGAAAAACTCTTGCAAGATTGAATATATCTGCGTCAAGAAGCAACTTATCAGAAGAAGAACATGCGGTGTTTTTATCGGGTAATGGTCCATTAGTTGAGGTACTTCAAGAAGCATTAGCAAGAGATAAAAGTGAACGAGAGCATATAAAGAAGACAATAGCAATGCGAAATGTAAAGGTTTTTATTCAAAACATTCATCACTTTAGAGATAATGCAATAATCCAAGAAACACCACCATGTGATAAAGTCGCTATTTTTGATGAAGCACAACGAGCATGGACCGAAGATATGCTTTCAAAATTTATGAAGGATAAAAAGGGTTTGGCTGATTTTAATCAATCTGAACCAGAATTTTTAATAAGCATTATGGACCGACACCGAGATTGGGCTACAATAATATGTCTCATTGGCGGAGGTCAAGAAATTAATACTGGTAAAGCTGGATTGACTGAGTGGTTTAATTCATTAAAAAGTAAATATTCGAATTGGGATGTTTATGTATCTGATAGAATCACAGACAGTGAATATACAAGTGGCGTTCCAGTTACAAGCATACTAAGTAAGGTTAACATAATCCCTGAATTGCATCTCGCTGTCTCTTTGCGTAGCTTCAGAAGTGAAAAAGTAGCTGCTTTTGTGAAAGCATTGCTTGATATTGATGTTGAAGAAGCAAGAAAACTATATCTATCATTTAAAAAAGACTATCCGATTGTTATAACAAGGGATATTGAAAAAGCAAAAACATGGATTAAATCAAAAGCAAAAGGCTCGCAACGATATGGTGTTATTGCAAGTTCAGGAGCAAAACGCCTTCGCACCCATGGCGTTTGGGTACAGAACAAAGTCGGTGCTCCAAACTGATTTCTGAATGGCAAGGATGACGTCCGTTCGTCCTATTTTCTCGAGGAAACAGCAACTGAATTTGATATACAAGGGCTTGAGCTTGATTGGGCTATTGTTTGTTGGGATGCAAACCTTAGGTTTTATAATGGAAACTTTGAATATATGAACTTTACAGGTACAAGATGGATGAATATCAACAAAATTGAGATTGTTACATATTTAAAAAATGCTTATCGTGTTCTATTAACACGAGCACGTCAAGGGTTCGCTATATTTATTCCAACAGGTGATTTATCAGACCATACAAGGTTACCAAAGTTTTACGATGGTGTTTGGGATTATTTAAAGAGTATTGGACTTGAAGAGATATAAATTCTTAATGTTAGATAGAAAGAGAAACATATTAACCAACTGATTTATCAGGCGAATGCTATGTTGCAAAACAAAAATTTTGAGTACGCTATTTGCGGAGGCTTTGCAATCGATTTATTTTTGGGTTATAATTCACGCAAGCATGGCGATATAGACATTCTTGCATATTGGAAAGATCGCGATGAAATCATATTGTATATGAAATCGATTGGTTTTGATGTGTATGAAATGCTTGGCGGAGGTAAAGTTCACCGTATAACTGATATAGGAAAGCAATATAAATCAAAAAGAAATATATTTTGTTGTAAAGCTGACTGTGAGCTGGTGCAACTATCCGAAACACAAGAAGACGATATATATTTTATCAATTTTCAACATATAGGGCAATCCAAATTGAATTTTATAGAATTCCTTTTCAATGATAAAAGCGATAAGCATTTTCTTTATGCCAGAAATCATAATGTAAAGCGTAATCTCAAAGATGTCATTTTATTTAACAAAAATATTCCTTATTTAGCGCCCGAGATATGCTTGTTATATAAGTCAACCGATACAGAACGTGAGGGCTATCAGCAAGATTATGAGTTAGCAATCAGAGCAATGAGTAGTGAACAAATTGAATGGTTGAACAATGCCATCAGTTTCATGAATCCAGACGGTCATAAATGGTTGAATGATTCGATAATAAATAAGACAAAGTGAGATATAATTTTTTATTGGAGGGATTAATTTGGTATATGGAGCTATTGATGAAAAAAGCGAAAAAGGTTATACATGTTTAAAAAGAGTTTTTGGAGCAATACAGAATAAACAAATAGACTATAATTGGCTATTAACATATGTTGATTGTTATCCACAAAACCCTATTTTTGATGAATTATTGAACAAAGAGTATTGCTGGTTATCTGGCGATGAATTAACATCAATTGTGCAAAAGGAAGATTTTCAATGGGTTTGGGCAGTATTATCGGGTTTTGATAAGGATATACCTTTGTTGGAAGTGTTAATAAAATATAAACTCCCATATGCAGATGGGTATAAAGGCTTTTGGGAAGATCCGATTTCCATACAACACCCATTAGCAAGCATTGAGATTGTTCCCTGGGATAGCTCGTTCGTTTTAATATTTAGTAAACAAAAAGAAATAGTAGATAATTTTATGAAAGCTTTCCCTTTGAGTGAGGACATGGAATTATATAATACCAAATGGAAAAACATATAAAAAATAACCCGTCGGAAGAGGAGATTGTTCTCTGTTCGACGGGTGTGTTTCTTGATAAATCAGTATTATTTAGCCGCCGTCTGCGCTGGAATTGTCGGTACCATGTGAGAAATCGAGGATTTCGGACTGCGACATGACGCTGAATCCACCCGATTCAACAAGATCATCCTTTGGATGTTCGGCTCTTTCGGCTGTTTTTGAGTTGTAAACATAATTTTTGTCCTGCTTCAAGTCGTTGCCCTTGCCGACAGGAAAGGTTTCCTGTTCCTTGATTACGACCTTTTTCGGCTTTTTGTTTGTGTTCTTATTCATATCAGTCGCGCTGTTGCTCCATCAGCTGCTTTTTCTGCATTGCAATCATTTTCTTTACCATCAGTCCGCCGATAGGTCCACCCTGAGCGCCGTTAATTTTTGCCGATACATCAGCCTTGCTATGGTCGTTGTTTTCTTTTATATATTGCAGCAGGTTCAGCTCGGTTGCCGCTTCAACCTTTAAATTATATAAAAAATCATTCTTATTTCTTCTACTCATTTTAATTACCATTCCTATTATTCATTTATGATTTTATTATTTATCAATTAACATTTAATATACAATGCTTAATATAGAAATAAATTCAAATGAAAGCGTATGAATTTATCCAACCTGAGATTGGAATTTTTATTTATATTTCAAACAACAGCGTTATTGAATTAATTTAAAATTTCGATTAAAATATAATCAACAAACAAGCTGCAGCTATCATGTTTGATTCAAAGGAAGGAATAAATATATGACGGAACTTAAAATCAACGAGCAAATCGCATTTTTGAGAAAACAAAAAGGAATAACCCAAGAGGAGCTGGCACAGGCTCTCGGAGTAACAAACCAGTCGGTTTCAAAGTGGGAGTCAGCAGTTTGCTGTCCGGATATCCAACTGCTGCCCGATATAGCAACATATTTCGGGGTAACGGTTGATGAACTGCTCGGCTATAAGCCGGCTGACAGCTTCGGCAGCGTTTATCTTAGCATCAAGAACCTGTTTCAGGAGTCGCCAAAGGATGAATCCTTCTCGATTGCCTTCAAGCTTGCAACGTTTTTACATGAGGGTGCAATGTCGAGAGGATATAAACAATACATCCCCTGGGATTCAGACAAAAGCTATGGGCTTGACTCGGAGCCGTACAAATGGGGTTGGTCAATCTGTTCGGAGCCCGAAGGCTGTACAATGCATGTCGGGAATGGAATTTTCTTGTCAGACCAGAAGTATTGGCAAAACATAAAATCAACTGACATAAGAAACATATTTTCATCGCTTGAGAGCTTGTGTGATATAAATGCGTTGAAGGTATTGTATGCAATTTTTGAACTTACGGTACATGACTTTGACAACTCATATGTTTCTATTGATGAAATTTCAACAAAATGTAAGCTTTCTGCAGAAACTGTTCAAAAAGCAATCGATATGCTGCCGATTGAAATAAAGGACGATGATTGTAAAACGCTGTATCGTCTTGAAGGCAAATGTATGCATTTATCCTCGCTGCTTCTGATGTTGAGAGTTATTTGAATAGTTTCAAGCAAAAAATAAAGCCTGAACACCCCTTGCGGGGAAGCGTCAGGCTTTAGATACTTTTATTAGGTTTTACTTATGCGCTTTATATTTGTGTTCCATTTCTTTTGAATTCCTTTTATTTTAATATCACATTGCTGAAAGCAGACCGAGAAGTGAGATTACAAGCGAAATCACTACAAGTGTTGTTATAAACACAAGGCAGTTTTTGATAGTTCGGGTGTACTGGGTATGCTGAAGCTGCAGCAGTGCCTGTAAATCCTCGGTGGTGTATTCCTCAGGAGCCATTTTATAAAAACGATTGAGGTCTTCGCTACTTTGCCTGATGTTTGGCGGCAGCTTGCCCTTGTTTTTGAGGATTTCTATGTACTCATTAGATTTTTCCTCTGAACAAATAACTTCTAAGTCATTACCTAAGAAGTAAACCAATTGTTTTTGTGCGTTTGGATGGAGCTTTGACATATGTATATCTTCCTCTCAAATTATATAGTATGTTAATTTGGTTGTTTTGCGATTTTTGCACGAAGTTTTTCAATCACAGCCCAAAGCTGTTCCGCCCAGTCGGGGTTTTCCTCGTTCAACAGGAACATCTTGAAGCCATAGATGTCGCCATATTGCTTCACCGAAAGCTCGTCGTCGACATGGAGGTCAATCCGGTAACGAGAGGGCATTTTTGAGGGCAGGATTTCCTTAAAATTGCGTTGAACATCGTTTTGGTGCGTTTGACCGTTTATCACTCTGTCCAGCTTGACACCATAATGCTTGAACAAGCCGCGGATGTAGTGTTCGGAGCGAAAGGAAGTCGTATAAATCCACAAATTGATACCGCTGTCGCGTATTTTGTTCAAAAGTGCAGGAGTACCAAGCCGCAGCCGTTCCCTATACCTCAGATTATGCGGGAACTTCAACTCCGGCTCCACCCTGACCTTCTCAGGATTCACTATCAATGTTTCATCAATGAAACCTGCTAATAAAAGTCAAGTCCTAAATCAGAAAAATTATCATGTAAATAATGGGAGTGATCTGCAGAAAAATATGTATAACAAAACTAATCCGACAGCCGCAAAAATTTGCGATCACGGAACC
>Ga0209417_1006933_pt1 | contig 11274 bp, 8 predicted proteins | sample RifGroF2_FD_184002 | JGI IMG/M metagenome (GOLD analysis project Ga0209417, IMG submission 184002) | Groundwater microbial communities from Rifle, Colorado, USA - Groundwater F2 (SPAdes) (version 2) | ecosystem: Environmental > Aquatic > Deep subsurface > Groundwater | place: Rifle, Colorado... | reverse complement strand
AAAGACGTTAAATTGGTTTCAATGGTTAAATATTAATGAAATGTTATTTGTGTGAAAACACAGAGCATCTGGATGTAAAAGGACAGGTAAGAGACAATCCCGATATAAAAATCAGGAAATGCAATTCTTGCGGTCTTGTTTTTCTCGATGATTCCAGTCATATCGACGAAAATTTTTATGAAAATAACGGCATGGCAAATACAATTAACTTAAATTGTAATTTTGCAGAAACAGACGCTTTTGACACACAAAAACGTTTTAAACTTTATAATGAACAACTTATAAACAAGCGTGTGCTTGATTTTGGATGTGGAGGCGGAAGTTTCCTTGCATGGATGAAAAAAGAAAATATTACGCCTCATTTATATGCCCTTGAGCCTAACCAAAAGCATTTTGACTTTTTAAGTTCAAATTTCACTCTATATAAGTCAATAGAGGATATTCCTGATAAAAGTCTTGATTTTATAACGATGTTTCACGTTATGGAACACCTGAAAGACCCGTTAGAAATATTAGAAGCTCTTTACAATAAGCTTGCTGAAAACGGCAAAATAATTATCGAAGTTCCAAACAGTGATGATGCTTTGTTAAGTCTTTATGTCAGCGACGCGTTTTCAAAATTCACTTACTGGAGCTGCCATTTATATTTGTTTAATAATGACACTCTTAAAATTTTACTGGATAAAACACCTTATAAAATTGATTATATCAAACAATACCAGAGATATTCTTTTGCAAATCATATTTATTGGCTGGCAAAAGGAAAACCCGGCGGGCATATAGAATGGAACTTCCTTGATGACAAGGACTTACAGAATATTTATGAAGAAAAGCTGGCAGAATTAGGTAAATGCGATTCTGTTATTGCAATGATTACCCGATAAGGTTTATTTCTCAATAATAATATGGTCAAAGTTATTCTTTCCTTGTATACTACAATATGGGAAAAGTAGTAAGTATTAGTACATAAAAGAAAAAATGATAAAAAATATTAGGAATTTCTGCATAATAGCACACATAGACCACGGGAAATCAACTCTGGCTGACCGTTTGCTTGAAAAAACCGAAACTGTAGCCAAAAGAGATATGATGGCGCAACTTCTCGACACTATGGATATAGAAAGAGAAAGAGGTATTACCATAAAACTTCAGGCGGCAAGAATGGATTATACCTCTAATGACGGCGATAATTATATTTTAAATCTTATTGACACTCCCGGGCACGTGGATTTCAGCTATGAAGTTTCAAGAAGCCTCGCCGCATGTGAAGGCGCACTTCTTGTGGTTGACGCAACACAGGGCGTAGAAGCTCAAACAATGGCGAATGTATATCTTGCCATAGAACAAAATCTTGAAATAATTCCTGTTATAAACAAAATAGATCTTCCTAGCGCCGACCCCGAAAGAGTTAAGCATGAAATAGAAGAAATATTGGGCATTGATGCTTCAAATGCGGTGCTTGTAAGCGCAAAATCAGGCATCGGAATAGAAGACGTTCTCGAAGCAATCGTGAAATATATTCCCGCTCCGGAAGATACATCCAAAAAGCCTTTAAGAGGTCTTATTTTTGACAGCTATTACGATCCATTCCTCGGAACGATTGCTTATTTCAAAGTTATGGACGGAAATATCAAAACAGGCGATAAAATAAGATTTATGGCTAACAAAAAAGAATTTGAAGTTTTGGAACTTGGCTATATGAAACCTCAAAGATGTCAGGCAAAAGAGCTTAAAACAGGCGAAGTCGGCTATCTTGCAGCTTCAATAAAAGAAGTGTGCCAGCTTGTCGGAGATACTATCACTCTGGTCGAAAATCCCGCGAAAGAAGCCCTTCCCGGATACAAAAAAGCTGTTCCAATGGTTTTTTGCGGAATGTACCCTGTCGATAATGACCAGTATCACGAACTCAAAGACTCTCTTGACAAACTCAAGCTTAATGATTCAAGTATTACTTTTGAGCCGGAAACATCTTCTGCTCTGGGTTTTGGTTTTAGATGCGGATTTCTGGGACTTCTGCATATGGAAATCGCGCAGGAACGACTCGAAAGAGAATACAATCTTTCTCTTATAACCACCGCCCCAAGCGTAATTTATAATGTTTACAAAAGTGACGGGACAATGACACAGATTGACAACCCGGCAAATTTACCACTGCCGCAGTATTTAGATCGCATTGAAGAGCCTTATGTAAAACTTAACATTTATACTCCCAATGATTACACAGGGGCTTTGATGGATTTGGCGCAGGGAAAACGCGGCATATTTAAAAACATGCATTATATTGACGATAAAAGAGTAGATATTGAATACGAGCTCCCTTTAAACGAGCTTGTTACAGATTTTTATGACCAGCTAAAATCCCGTTCAAAGGGCTATGCAAGCATGGATTATGAATTCAGCGAATATAAAAAATCCGATCTGGTAAAACTGGATGTACTCCTTGCTGGTGATGTCGTTGATGCTTTAAGCATAATAATACATAGAGATAATTCGTTTTATATAGGTCAAAAACTTACCAGCAAACTTAAAGAAATAATACCGAAACGCATTGCTTTTACGTTTGTTCTTGCGGCAATCGGTGGAAAAATAATCGCAAGAACAAACGTAAAAGCAATGCGCAAAAACGTTCTTGACAAATGCTACGGCGGTGATATTACCAGAAAGAAAAAACTGCTTGAAAAACAAAAAGCCGGTAAAAAAAGAATGAAAGCAATCGGCAAAGTAGAGGTTCCGCAAGAAGCGTTTATGGCTGTCCTAAGCTTAGAGGAATAAAAACATGATTACAGACGACACATTGGTAATGATTATGGCAGGCGGCGAAGGCAAAAGACTTTATCCGCTTACAAAAGACAGAGCAAAACCCGCAGTGCCTTTCGGCGGACGCTATCGAATTATAGATTTTGTAATGAATAACTTTATCAATTCAGGCTTTTATAAAATAAAAGTTCTGACACAATTTAAATCAGATTCTTTAAACAAACATATTTCCCGCACATGGCCTGCTACACCAATTTATGGTCAATTTATTGACCTTGTTCCCGCGCAAATGAGAACAGGGGGAGAATGGTATCAAGGAACAGCCGATGCGATTTATCAAAACATGAATATAATTTATGATATAGAGCCTAAATATGTCTGTATATTCGGCGGAGATCACATATACAAGATGGATGTAAGACATATGCAGAAATACCACAGGAAAAAAAATGCAGACCTCACGATTTCCGCTATTCCTGTCCCTGTTGAAATGGCAAGTGAATTTGGAGTTATGGTTATTAATGAAGACTGGAAACTTATAGGATTTCAGGAAAAACCTAAAGAGAATCCTGCGACAATTCCGGGAAGACCTGATATGGTTCTTGCTTCAATGGGAAATTATATTTTTAATACAGACACTCTTCTTAAGGAACTTGAAATTAATGCCCAAAGACCTGATACCAGACATGATTTCGGATATGACATAATTCAGAATATGTATTCGAGAGCTAATGTCTACGTATATGACTTTAGTCGAAACCATATAAGAGGCATGACTGAAACGGAAAAAGGCTATTGGAAAGATGTAGGCTCTATAGATGCTTATTGGCAAGCAAATATGGACTTACTGGAAGCATTGCCTGAATTTGACTTATATAATCAGGACTGGCCTCTCAGAACAGAAAACCATAACCTGCCGCCGGCTAAATTTATCTGGAAAGAATCGGAACGTGTGGGTATGGCAACCAACTCGCTTGTTTCGGAAGGCTGCGTAATAAGCGGTGGTCAGATTAACAGATGCGTCCTATCTTTTAGCGTAAGAGTAAACAGTTTTGCGCATGTAGAAGAATCCATATTAATGGAAGATGTAAACATAGGAAGATATGCCAAAATAAGTAGATCTATCATAGATAAAGGGGTATTTATTCCTCCTTATTACCAAATAGGCTATAATAAGGAAGAAGATATTGCCCGAGGCTTTGAAGTTACTGAAACAGGCATTACTGTAGTTCCTAAAGGAGCAATTTTATGAAATTAACGAGTAAATTATTTATTTCAGGTTTAATAATAACTGTTTGTTTTACCGCAATATTTTTAAAACCCGAATCTACATCAGCAGTACCGCCAAAAATAAATTTGGTTCCATCTGACTACAGTACAGCAATGACTTGGGATAAAGCTCAAAAACTTGATAAACCTATTGTTGTTAATTTTTATGTGGATTGGTGTCATTTCTGTCAAGGATTTGCTCCTGTTCTGGACAAATTAAGACAACAATACAGCTCAAAATACAGCTTTGTTTTTATTAATTGCGAAGATCCCAAAAATGAACTTATTGTAAAAAAATTCAATATCGAAGCATACCCGTCTTTATTTCTTGTAGACAAAAAGCAAAACAAAAAAATTCAAATCGATAATTCAAAATATCAAAGTCTAAATTTATTAAAAGAAGACCTTAATAAATTTTTAAAATAAAGAAAAAAGCCAGTTTTTATGCCGGCTTTTTTATAATCTAAAATCGTTTTTTAAATTTTATAATACAGTACAAGTACTCCCACTCAATGTACCGCCTAAAGTAGTACACAATACTGCATCAGTATATGTATCAGGAGCAAGACCACTGTAACTTGTAGACGTAATTATATCAATTTTCTTCGCTTTAGATATCTTATCTCCATTATTATAACCGGCAAAAGCCGCAGTCAAACTACTAACAAGAGTTTGATCCTGTGTAAAATTATGAGCTTTTCCAGTAGGAGTTGGTTTCTTAGCATCAGGAATCACTTGATAAAGACCAACTTTAGTTTCATACTCTATATCTTTTGCAAAATTTAATAAATCATTGGTATACAAATCAATAACCTTTGTTTTATTATCAGTAGTTACTAAAGTACCAAGATATGTTGTCAAATTTGACTTTAAATTAGTTGTAAGAGCTTCTGTTTTAGCTATTTTGATACACATTTCAATCAAAGCTATCTTAATCTCTAGTTCAGTTACTCCCGGAACCATTAATTTCAATACAGCTGCATCAATAGCCCCTTTATAAGCGTTTAATGCAGCAAGATAATTGTCACGATCCGCATTGGCAGGCAGAGTGTTTACTACTGTATCAAGTTGATTTATATATTCCTGCATAATTTGGGTCATTTCTCTTGCTCTGTCAAAATCTTTTAATTCTCCTGATGATCCGCTTGTTAGAACAAAAGTAGCGTTCGTTACATTTGCCGTAACAATTTTTTCAACAGGAGAAACAACTGTCATTCCTGCAACTGTAACATCTACTCCGGTTATTAGATTTTGAGGATTTTCATATTGTAATGTTCTTCTGGAATTAAATGTTTTTGCCGGATTTTTGTTTTTAAAAAGTTCAGACAAATTTCCACCTAACATATAAAGTCCACCAACACATACAACTAATGTAACCGCAATTATGCCAACAAATTCAGGTAAAGTTTGTCCTTTAAATTTTTTCATTATTTCCTTCCACTCTTCTATTACTTTGTAAACATATATTACACACTTTTAAATTTATTATTCCATTATTTTGCAAAACTTAACCTTTAATTTTTACTTTCTTAATTTAATTTTACATTGATTTTTATATTATTTAAAAGATTCATAGTTATTTGAAGAAATCATATTTTTTAAATAAAAAGCTTCCTCCATAACTACGGACATCTCAGTCATAAGCCCTAAAACTCCCCTTATTCCAAAGTTTGGAAAAGGAATAAAATTATATTGATTGAAAAAATTAAACCCTGCGAGCGATAAATGAGGGATTTTATGTCCGATACATAAAGGCTTGTCCTGAATAGAGCCTATCGCAAAATCAACTTCAGCCTTTTTTAAATAATTTCCATAATCAAAATAAGACGGATTAATCAAAACTGTAAATTCAGCCTGATTTTCAATTTCTTTAAGCAACTCAAGAGCTTCATCCATTGCTTTATCAGTTTCAGCGACAAGCCCTATTACTTTAGGAACAATTCCAAAATCCCACAGCATACAACGAGCAAGAGAAGCTCCAAATTTTGCATGTGCTAGTATTCCGCAGCGTTTTCCGTACATCAAAGTCGACATCCAGCTAAAATTATAATTAAATCTAAGCTGTTTTTGAACAAATTTTTGGTCTTCAACCAAAATTTCTTTTGCTTTTTCAACATTTCCAAACTTTTGAGCAAATTTTAACAGCCATTCTTCCGTATTTGCAATACCTATCGGCAAAGGAAGATTTTCTTTTACAATTTCAGAGCCTAAGTCAGAGCATATTTTTTCAAAATTCCTCAATTCTTCAGAGGAAAGGACATAATTAAATTTAGCTTCCGCAAATTGAGAAATATCTTTTAAGTCAAAATTTCTGCAAAGATTAAGATTTACCTGAATTCCTGCACTCTGCAAAAGTCTTATTATTTCATCAGTGTCATTTGTCCAGTTTTTAGAACCTATTAAATGAGGCGCTATAAGATTTATTGTATTTTGAGTTTGAATAATATTTTCTTTTTGGTTGTCATGCTGAACTTGTTTCAGCATCTTTCCATTTTGGAATTTTGACAGAGATTCACAATCGGATAGACCCTGAACTTGATTCAGGGTGACAGCTTTTCGTAGTAATTCAGTTAAAACCAAATCTGTTCCGTGAACTAATCCGCCTGCAAATCCTGGCGTATCCAAGGCAATGATTTTTACCCCTGTTTCTTTTTCAACAACCGTTGCCGCGGTTTTTATATCATCTCCCACAATAGAAGTCGCATCACTTGTCAACACAAAAACCACTTCCGGTGTTTTATTTCTGGCAATAGCCTGATTTATAGATATTCTTAAGGTTGATAAAAGTTTTTCATTTCCTCCCTGAATACAGTCGGCTTCATTTAATCCTGTTGGTATGACAGGAACATAACTTCCTTCAGGGATTTGATCGGAGCGAAAGTGCGTTGCTTCTATGTTACATCCTGATATTCCATGAAAAACTATAAGCGCATTTTTTATTCCTGAAGCTGTTAGCGTGCTGCCTATAAAACTTCCAGGTCTCATTAAATCTTTATATTGTCTGTCTGTTTTAATTATATTCATTAATCCCTACTCAAATTCGTAAAATTTGCCATGCGCTCTTCCATACAAAGTTGCTTTTTTATTGTTTGAAGAGAATTTTAACGCTTCAATTATATTTTGATAAAGAGCTTTTGCCCCTCTGAATCCGACGCCTCTGCCAGGAGCATTTATAACACGCCTTAAATGAACTCCCGTTTCAACTCTTGGAATACTTTCAGGATCAAAAACTCCCGCTTTTGCCATTGGAAAAACATCCTGAGTAAAATAAACATACTGACCTTCATCTAAATCAAGAGATTTTACAACTTCTGTTATCTCTACAGGCTGCTGATAAGCATAATTACCCAAAAGAATCATAGGATCAAAGCCGTCCCAGAGGAAATAGTCCATGTCCACTTGTTTTGCTTTCAATTCCACAGAATGAAGTCCAAATAAATAAGGTGTCATTCCTAATTCCTGCAATGCTCTTGCTAATGCCATCGGTCTTGCAAAAGCTGTCTGAGAATTTCTTCCGCATTCAATAAGTGCTGTTTTACCTTTTACAAGATTTTTCGTTTTATCAAATATTTCCTGCAATTCCAAAACTTCTTTTTTTATAAAATCTTCCGCTTCTTTATGTTTGCATGTAAAAGAAGCCAAATCCCTTATCCACTTTGAAGTTGATTCAATTCCAATAGGAATGCTATGCCTTAGATAAGGAGTTTTAAATTTTTCTTTCATCTTTTCAGCAAGAGGCAATCCCCAGGTAGGGCAGCTAATTACATTAACAGAAGCCTGCGGAGCTGATTTTATATAATCATGATTCCCTGAAATTAAAATTCTATGGACTTTTAGCCCTAGAGCTTCAACCATTCGTGTTAATTCTGAAGCGTCGTCAGGATATTTCTCACGCGCTTTTCCGCAGCCCGTTCCGCTTCCGTCGCGTTTACCGGTACACTGCACAGTAGAACTATCTTGTTGTTCTTTGTACTGTCCGAGAATATTTACGGTATTTTCAAGTATTTCAGAAGGGGCTTCCATCATATCTGCGTATTTTACGGTTATTTCCTCTATTGATTTCCCCAGAGGAATAGAAGTAAAACCTGCTGACGGAATATAATCAATCTTTGCCTGACAATCTTTTTGAACAATATTAATAGCTGTTTGAATATCATCAGCTATAAGAGCGGTGGAACATGTGTCAAAAATGCAAATATGTTGGGGGTTATAATCTTTATCTACTTCCAACAATGTTTTTATTAAAGCTTCACTGCCGCCATGAATTATAGAACTCTGGTCTATGTTTGTAGTTGGCATATGCAAAAAAGCATTTCCGTAATAAAGAGAATAATTTGTGGAACAAAAATTCCGCACAGCCCACGCGCAATTAGTGGGTCCATGTATCACCGCCACTGAATTTTTTGTCATGGCATAACTTGTAACAGCCATAATCAGCTTGCACCATAACCCTTCATAACCGGGAAATCTTTTATTGATTTCGCAGCTTGCAGTTACAGGAGGAGTTTCATCAAACATTTCCGAAACTTTTACCCATTTATAACCATTTTTATTTAATTTTGAAGTTTTTAATTCCATTTTATAAATAATTACCCTTTATTTTATTAAATAAACTGTCATTCTGAGGATCCTATTTGTAAGAATTTGTCAAATAGAGAAAGTAGTCAATGGGACAGATTCTTCGCTTCACTCAGAATGACAATTATTACAAATAGGATTTGTCAGCAACTTTAAAAGTTCCTGTTTTGAAAGAGGTTCTGGGATAAATTTGTCTTTATTATTCAATATTTTATGGGCAAGTTGAAAATAAATTTCTGCCTGCTCTGAATCAGGAAATGATTCTATAACTGTTTTGCCCTGACTCTCTGACTTCTGAACATAATCAGACCTCGGGATCATTTGAATAACCGGAAGCTTAAGTCTTTCGGCAAAATTTTCAATAATTTCTTTCTCGTTGGGGATATTTCTAAGATTTCCTATAATTCCGCCCACTCTAACTTTTAAACCCTGCTCGGCGAATTGTTTTATGCTAACAGCAATATTATTTGCCGCATAAAGTGCCATATATTCCCCACTTGTGACAATATAAACTTCTTCCGCAAACCCATGCCTTATAGGCTGGGCAAAACCGCCGCACACAATATCGCCAAGCACGTCATAAAGAGCTAAATCAATATTGTGTTGTTCAAAAATTTTATACTGCCTGATTAAATCAAGAGCAACCAAGACCCCTCTACCCGCGCATCCCTGCCCTGGAATTGGTCCACCTGACTCCATGCACAGAATATCATTAAATCCCTTGTAAATGGCTTTCTGGATAGTCTCTTCGGAATTCCCGAATTCTCTTGTTATATCAGAAATAGTATCTATGAATTTGCCGCCCATTAAAGTATTTACAGAATCAGCCTTAGGATCGCAACCAACCTGTGCGGGTTTTACGCCAAGACAGGTCAGCGCTGCGGTTAAATTGCTTGATATCGTAGATTTTCCGATGCCGCCTTTTCCATATAACGCTATTTGTCGAATTTCTTTATGGTTGTGCATATTATTAAACCTGTTTTATTGTCATTCTGAGCAAAGCGAAGAATCTATCCGAAAAGCACATACGTCACCCTGAACTTGATTCAGGGTCTACCCAACTTTCGCTTAAAGACTATAAGCCCTATTTGATAGATTCCGAATCAAGTTCTGAATGACAATTACACTATTCATGCATATTATTTAAAATATCATGAACTTAAAATAAAAAAAGCCGGCACTGGATAGTACCGGCTCTATAAGCTTTTACCAAAGGTTCATGGTGGGTTTCACCACGCTTTAAGCAAATAGCTAATTTTCTATATATTCTTTAAGTTTTTTGCTTCTGTTCGGATGACGAAGCTTTCTGAGAGCTTTTGCTTCGATTTGTCTAATTCTTTCTCTTGTTACGCCAAAAAGTTGTCCAACTTCTTCGAGGGTTCTTTGTCTTCCATCATCCATACCGAATCTTAATCTTAAGACATCTCTTTCTCTAGGAGACAAACTTCTTAAAACTTCAGCGAGGTCTTCTCTAAGAAGTTCGTGAGCTACTGTCATCACAGGAGCATCAGCGTCTTTGTCCTCGATGAAATCGCCGAGCCTGCTGTCTTCTTCTTTTCCGATAGGAGTTTCAAGGGAAAGCGGTTCTTGCGCCACTTTAATGATTTCTCTTAATTTGTTTATGGTAATTCCCATAGCTTGGGAAATTTCTTCTTCGGTAGGTTTGCGGCTCAAATCTTGAGCGAGTTTACGGGTAATTTTTTTAAGCTTGTTAATTGTTTCTACCATGTGAACAGGAATTCTGATTGTGCGAGCCTGATCAGCAATAGCTCTTGTAATAGCCTGTCTAATCCACCAAGTAGCATAAGTACTGAATTTATAACCTCTTTCGTGGTCAAATTTTTCAGCTGCTCTAATAAGTCCGAGATTTCCTTCCTGAATAAGGTCAAGGAACAACATGCCTCTGCCAACGTATTTTTTAGCAATACTAACTACAAGTCTTAAATTTGCTTGTACAAGTTTACGTTTTGCTATTGCGCCTATGTTTCCACCGGTTACAATTTTTCTGGCAAGATCAATTTCTTCATCAGCTGTAAGCAGTTGAATTCTGCCGATTTCTCTTAAATACATTCTGACAGGATCATCGAGAGGCACGCCTTTAGGTGGAGTAATGTCAACTTCATCAACTTCCTCTTCAAGGTCGTCTTTAAGATCAATACTGTCTTCTTCCTGATCGATAAGCGCGCCGGGATCAGGTCTTCCAAACAAACTGGTAATCTGATCGCTGTCTATACTGTCTTCGTCTCTAAGAAGCTCGTCTATTACTGCCGCTCCGCCGCCTTTTTTCCTGTATTCTTTGTCTATCATAACCAAAAGTGTACCCTCTTTACTTTATTATCTTCAACATTAATTATCGCTTTAAACATCTGATTTGCTTTGCAAAATCAATTCCTTAACCAATTGCTGCTGTTCAAGAGAAGAAATATCATCTTTATTAGAGGCATAATATTGCGTTTTCAGCTTATTTTGCTGCTCTGATAAAACACATCTTCTTAAATACGCTATGTGATCTTTGATATATTGTTCCAGTGAACTTGTATTCATTCCTTTTTTTTCGTCAACCAAACATATTACATCCACTAAAATTTTTTTTGCTTCCTCATTCTCTGCCAATTTGGTGAATAGCTCGTTTGACAATTTTTCAGGATCAGTTATTTCTTTCAATGATTT
>Ga0209417_1006932_pt1 | contig 11280 bp, 13 predicted proteins | sample RifGroF2_FD_184002 | JGI IMG/M metagenome (GOLD analysis project Ga0209417, IMG submission 184002) | Groundwater microbial communities from Rifle, Colorado, USA - Groundwater F2 (SPAdes) (version 2) | ecosystem: Environmental > Aquatic > Deep subsurface > Groundwater | place: Rifle, Colorado... | reverse complement strand
TACAGAGCGTCGTTTGTCTATTGTTCCTGTTATTCACCCGGACGGAACACTCGCTGGAGTGATGACTCGCAAAGGAGCTGTTCGCGCTACAATGTATCAACCTGCCTTGAACACAAAAAGTGAACTGATGACGTCCGTTGCTGTGCGCGTTCGCGATCGTGTTGCAGAGACTGTTGATCGGTTGATTCAAATCGGAGTTGATGTGATTGTTCTTGATACGGCTCATGGTCATCAAAAACAAATGCTTGACGCGATTCGTACGACTCGCGCGATTTTGGGTGCTAACAAACCATTGGCCGCCGGAAACATTGTAACTGCTGTTGCAGCCGATGATTTTATAGAAGCTGGCGCGAACATTTTGAAAGTCGGAGTTGGGCCAGGCGCGGCATGCAAAACACGAATGACAACAGGTGTTGGACGTCCACAGTTTTCAGCAGTGCATCGAGTGTCAGCGATCGCGCGAAATCGTGGGGCCCAAGTTTGGGCTGATGGAGGTGTTCGATCTGCGCGCGATGTTGTTTTGGCACTTGCGGCAGGCGCGAGCCATGCAATGTTTGGCTCTTGGTTTGTTGGGACGTACGAAAGTCCCGCAGATGTTCAACGCGATTCAGATGGACGATTGTTTAAGGAACAGTTTGGGATGGCTTCAAGTCGCGCAGTGTTGGATCGAAGTCGCCAATTGGATCCGTTTGAAGTCGCGCGTCGTACATTTTTTGAGGAAGGCGTTAGTCAAACAAAAATGTATTTGAAGCCGGGGCATGAAAGCGTTGAGGATATTTTGGACGAGATAACTGCTGGTTTGCGTAGCGCATGCACATATTCCGGCGCTCGCGATCTTGAAATGTTTTTTCAAAATGTTGTTGTTGGTGTTCAAACAATTGCAGGATACGAAGAAGGCAAGCCTGTTGATAAAAGTTGGTAAATGGCGTATGATTCTGTCGGTAATTTCATAGGGGCGTGATGTCAATGGTAGCATGCAGGTCTCCAAAACCTGTCGTTAGGGTTCGAATCCCTACGCCCCTGCCACCCTTTCGGATGGCCGAATTTGCTCGAATTTACAATAAATCAATCACTTATTTCGGCTAACAATAGAACAATTTCGGTGTAAAGGTATTGACAAGTTAGCCATTTAGGTGTATTATTGCCTGTCTTTGACAATTGATTTGCGAATGTAGGCCGTAGTTTTAAGGATGTAAAATTTTGCATTTTTGAAGCTACGGCTTATAAGCCAAAAGTCGGCAGGTCCTAGGTTCTGGCAAATAGCCGGGATAGGGGATAGGCCAAGTTTGAGGAGGTTCATCATGGCTCGCGAGAAAAGCGAACTGAAAAGCGGTATGGGGAAGGCGATGGAAACGTTAGTTTCCCTGATTGAGGAGGTCGAAGACCTCGGCGGTTCCGATGATGACATCCGTCGGATCAAGACCAACAAGGCTCTGCGCCGCCAGATTGCCGAACTGATCGTGTCGGATCGCGTGATCTGTGATCGCCACAACGTCGTCGTTGACTACGGCATGTCGCTCGCGGACATGCTTGCGGTGGGGAAGTACGACTGGAAAAACAACGACATCACGACTAAGCACTTCCCCACGCAGGACAATGGCCAAGCCGAGGTCGAAATTTTTCTCGTTCACATCGGACGGGACATGGGCACCGACAACGTGCTCAAGGAACTCGACGCTCGGGGACTGCGCCCGGCCAAGATTGAAGAACTGCTCGCACTCGGCGCTGACCAGCCGGAACTCCAGCGGCAGTTCCCGATCATCGCTCTCGGCTCGGTCTGGCGTGTCTCGGATGGGAGCCGCCGCGTGGCCTGTCTCGGCAGGAGCGGCGCGGAGCGGAGCCTGGGTCTCCGCTGGTACGGGTTTGGCTGGGATGACGTTTGTCGGTTCGCCGCCGTTCGCAAGTCTGTGTGATCTTTGACCCTGGGATTCTGGGCGCTTCTGCTCCCTTGATCCCTTGGTCGTTCGGCTCCGTTTCAAATTTTCCTTCGACTAGTTCGTGGGTGAATGCGAAACGGGGTCTTTTTTTATCGTTTGAAAATTTGATATACTTTCTATGGATAGTAAACGATACAGCCTGCGTCATACGTATCAGGAGATTATTGGGTTAGAAAATTTGCTGGCGGCGTGGGAAGAATTCCGGTTGGGAAAACGCGACAAACCTGAAACCGATACCTACATCAAACTAACGCGACGCGCGTCGTACTTGGCGCACGAAGCATCCTAGCGTCGGAAAAAGCTCCCTGGAATTTTTTTCAAAATAGGTTCAAACCGTATCTAATAAACTCTGCCACAAAAAACACACTTCGTTCGAAGCGTGTTTTTCGTTCTGGTGTGTTAGAATAGTTTTGCTAACCTATGGAATCAAAAAATACAAAACTTACATTTTTGAATCGCTTGAAAGCCCGTTTTACGACCAGCCGTTTCACAGGCCTTGCCTTAACACTGCTTGTATTTACGTCTCTTTTTGCAGTAACGGCTGTGTTAGGTATCGCGCAGAATTATCTCACCAATGATCCTATTATCGCCGCAGACGCTCGTATCTCAAACTTGCTTTACTCATTTCGTAGTACAACATTGCTATCGTTTTTTTATGGAGTTACACTGTTTGCCGAAGCAAGTATTGTTATTTTTGCGGCAATAGTTCTTTCAACCGTGCTTTGGTACAAGCGGCAGAGATTGCTTGCGATAGGAGTTTGGTTAGCGCTTGCGTTAAGTGAAGGTATCACTTACATCGGCAAAACTTTTTTTCACCGTCAGCGACCGAGTTTCGGCGCGATTGTTGAAGATTCATTTTCTTTTCCAAGCGGACACGCAACAACTGTTGTTGTGTTTTACGGATTCCTTGTTTATCTTTGTTTGCGAAAGCTGAGAACTTGGAAAATGCGTTTTATCATTGTTTTATGTTTTGCGGTTCTTGTTGGTCTTGTTGATTTGAGTCGTGTGTATCTTGGCGTCCATTATATAAGCGATGTGTTCGCAGGAAATCTTGTTGGTTTGGTTGGAGTTCTTTTTGCTGTCATTACAATCGAATGGTTTTCTGAAAAATGTTATCCAATAGAATGGAAAGATTTTTCAATTTCATATATTTTGCCAAGCATTTTTTGCATTGTCGTAATCGCTCTTGTTCTTTTTGCAAGAGCGCCGGATTTTATCATTCAATAAGATGGATTTTTTCGTTCCTCGTCAATGGACATTATTAATTGATCGTCAGGAATTTTTGTTGATTGTTTTCCGATCACAAGCACGAGAGATTTTTTAATTTCTTCGTGAAGCGAATCAACAAGGACATTTTTGTCACCTTCTGGAACAACGAGAATCAATTTTGAATTTTTCTCATCATGAAAACGGTCAAACAATAATTGCGCAAGTTTTTTGTAAAACATTTTTGTTTCGCGTTCTTTGAAATCTTCATCTTCGATTTTTGAAAGGATTCCACCACCAGTTTGAGTTGTATATCGCTCAAAGTCATCCAACTTTATACGATCGTTTTTAATTTCCTCCATTAGTTCAAAGTTTCGCTCGTAGGCTTGGTAGAATTTTGCGTGTGAACTATCGCAAACAAGAATAAGCGTCTTGTGTTCGTAAGGTAAAAAGTCTTGTGAGATTTGCATATAGCCATATCATAGCATAGACTAGTGTCAGTTTATGAACTATCCAGCAATTCAACTTAAAACCGGTAAAGAAGCGAGTGTTGGGTTTCGACATCCATGGGTTTTTTCTGGTGCGATTTCTGTTATACCTGATGAAGTTCAACACGGCGATTTGGTTCATGTTGCTGATCGAAATGAAAGAGTGATCGGAACAGGAACTTATTCAAAAACATCATCCATCGCGGTTCGAGTTTTTGAATTCAAAGAAGCAAAAATCGATCTTAAATGGTTTGAACAAAAAATTAGATCTGCATTTGATCGTCGAAAAATAATAATCCAAAAAGACACAACAGCGTTTCGTGTTGTGTTTGGTGAGTCAGACGGAATTCCTGGACTTATCATTGATAAATACGAAGACGTGATTGTGTTTCAGATTGCGACAATGGGAATGGATCGGATGCGTGATGAAATTATAGAAGCAATCAAAACAGTTTTTTCACCTCAAGTGATTGTTGAACGAAGCGATGTTTCTGTTCGAAAAGAAGAAAAACTTGAGGCGTTTTCAAAAGTTCATTTTGGAAAATTAGAGAGCCTTGTTTCTTTCAAAGAAAACGGGCTTTCATTTGTAGCTGATGTTTTGGAAGGACAAAAGACTGGATTTTTTCTTGATCAAAAAGATTTACGAAAATGGTTGATCGAACACGCACTAAGCGGTTCGGTTTTGAATCTTTTTTCATATTCTGGCGGAACTGGTATTTCGGCGATTAAAGGCGGCGCGGATTCTGTTCACAATGTTGATGGTTCTGCAGAGGCACTTGTTTTGTGTGATGAACATGCAAAACTTAACAAAATTTCAAAAACAAAATTTACAACTGAAAAATCTGATGTGTTTGATTTTTTGAATACACATCAAGACGCACATTACAAAACAGTGATTATTGATCCGCCTGCGCTTATCAAATCAAACAGAGATATTGAAGAAGGGAAAAAGGCATATCATTTTTTGAATCGCGCGGCAATGCGTTTGGTTGAAGACAATGGATTATTCATCACATCAAGTTGTTCACATTTTTTGTCAGAAGAGGATTTTGCTTTTCTTTTGCGTCGAGCGTCTGTTCAAGCCGGAATTCAGTTGGATATCTTGGCCGTGATTAGACAATCCTTTGATCATCCGCTTTCCGTGTATTTTCCAGAGGCGGGGTATTTGAAAAGTTTCATATTTCAAGTGCATCGTTTATAATATTTACAGTTTCTTTAGCGTCTTCAGCTTCTTCTCACTTCTTTCTTCTTGTTTCTAACTATATGTTTTCACCCGGCCTTGTTGTGATAACCGGTCCAATGTTTTCCGGAAAAAGCGCTGAGTTGATTCGTCGTTTAACGATTGCCAAGATCGCCAAACTTGAGATTAGGGTTTTCAAACCCGCTGTTGATACACGGACAGGCGAGGAGATCAGATCACGGGAAGGTTCGTTTTTATCAGCGATGACTGTAAAAAACGCTGAAGAAATTTTGAAACACACTCAATCAGCGCGTGTTGTCGGAATTGATGAGGCGCATTTTTTTTCAGATGGGTTAGCACAAGTTGTGTTAAAACTTGTGCGTTCAGGAAAACAGGTGATTGTTGCAGGACTCAATCTTGATTTTCAGGAACGGCCATTTCCATCAATGCCAGAGTTGCTCGCGCTTGCAGATGAGATTGTTCAAGTCTACGCTCTTTGTACTGCTTGCAATGAACGTGTTGCGACGCGTTCACAACGCTTGATTCCAGGGGACGAACAATATGTTGTAGGTGACTCGGAGTACGCGGCACGATGTTTGGTTTGTTATAAAGTACCGTGTTAGATTGTTCGGTTTTTTGTTGGAGCAAGTTTGTACTATGTCGTAGGGAACAGCGGCGACAGTCCGATGGCCAGGAGACATAGTACAGACTTGCTCCTAGTGTCCAGTATCATCATGTTTTAGTATGTTTTTGGCTAATTTTCAATCCTACATCTATCGCCATGTTTTCAAACCTTTTGCTTTTTGTTTTGATCCGGAAATTGTTCATGATCGAATAACAGATGTAGGAAGTTTGTTTGGAAAGCATAAGTGGACAAGACAAATTGCGCGTTTTTTTTGGCACTATGAAAATTTAGCTCTTTTCCAAACTATTTGTGGGATTGATTTTCAAAATCCAGTCGGACTAACAGCGGGTTTTGACAAAGACGGATTGTTAGTTGATATTCTTCCGGATGTTGGCTTTGGTTTTGCAGAAATTGGATCAGTGACTGGCGAGCCGTGTGAAGGAAATCCAAAACCACGTTTATGGCGATTACCAAAAAGCGAAGCATTGATTGTTTATTTTGGTTTGAAAAATGATGGATGCGAAGTTATTCGTGATCGTTTGGCAAACAAAAAGTTTCGTATTCCGATTGGAGTGAGCGTTGCGAAAACTAATTGTCAGGAAACATGCGATGTGCGAATTGGTATCGCGGATTATGTAAAAGCAATGGAAGCATTTTTGGATATTGCTAATTACATAACTATCAACATCAGTTGCCCGAATGCATTTGGTGGTGAACCGTTTACAAAACCAGAACTTCTTGAACAACTTTTGTGTGCGACAGATTCGCTTCGCGCGCGCCAACCGATCTTTTTGAAAATGCCTGTTGATCTTTCTTTTGAAGAAATTGATAAACTCGTTGATGTTGCGTTGACTCATCAAGTGCAAGGACTTATTTTGTCCAACCTGACAAAGCGTCGTGATAGTAAAAAAATAAATCCGTCGGATGTTGTTCCATCTGAAAAAGGCGGCATAAGCGGACGGCCGGTTTTTGATCCATCAAATGATTTAATAGGACATTTATACAAACGAGTTGGGGACAGACTGATTCTAATTGGTACAGGCGGCATTTTTTCGGCAGAAGATGCTTATGAGAAGATACTGCGTGGAGCATCGCTTGTTCAACTCGCAACAGGAATGATCTTTCGTGGTCCGCAACTTATCGGACAAATCAATCGCGGACTGGTGAGGTTGTTGCAAAGAGATGGGTTTAATTCAATAAAAGAGGCAGTGGGAAAAAGAATATGACTCAAGTTACATTCATCGGAATAGGTGAAATTGGAAGCGCGCTCATGCACGTCATTGGTGAACGCGCGGAAATTCGCGCATGGGATAAAGATACATCCAAAATGGAAAAGCCACTTTCTATTATGGAGTCCTTAAACGGAACTGAAATAGTTTTTCTTTGCGTTCCATCATGGGTTGTGCGCGATGTTTGCAAAGAGATATCGCCGTTTATAAATAAAAAAACTTGCGTTATTTCACTTGCAAAAGGTTTGGAAGAAAAAACACTCAAAACAATGGATGCTGTTTTGGAAGAATGTCTGCCAAGTGGTCAACCTTTTGGTGTAATGGGGGGCCCTATTCTTGCCGAGGAATTGTTGGCCGATTTACCCGGTGTTGGTGTTCTTGGCGCAAAAGATCAAATTGTTTTTTCAAATTTACAACCGTTGTTTCAAGGAAGTTCTGTTCGACTTGAGAGTGTTAGCGATGCGCAAACAGTCGCGCTTGCTTCTGTTTTGAAAAATATCTACGCGGTCGGACTTGGAATTGCCGAAGGGCTTGGTTGGGGATGGAACGGAAAAGGATGGCTTGCGGCAAAAGCAATGGTCGAGATGAATATACTTGTGCGACTTCTTGGTGGTGATGAACGAATAATCGCAGGGGCCGCGGGCGGTGGGGATTTTCTTGCAACCGCGATGAGTCCTGATTCGCGAAATCGTGAAACAGGACGCGAAATTGCGATAACTGGCGAATGCGTAAGGACAAGTGAAGGTTGTCATTCAATCGCTCCTGTTTTACAACTCGTGAATGATTCAAAACAGTATTTGCCGTTTCTTCTCTCACTTGACAGAATTATCAATCAACATGAAAAACCAAAAAAAGTTTTTGAAGAACTCCTACGTTCTAGTTCTTGATGTTGGCACAACAGGCATCAAGGCTTTTGTGTTTGACGAGCAAAATCAGGTAAAAGCAAAGGCATACAAAAAAATAAGTAAAAACCGTCCGCGTAAAGGTTGGGTTGAACAAGACCCGCGCGAGATTATTCGTGTTTCGCGTTTTGTTTTGCGTCGCGCTATTAAGGATTTGCGCGTTGATCCAAAACAGATTCTTGGAATGGGGATCACAAATCAACGAGAAGCAACAGTTGTTTGGAATCGAAAAACAGGAAAGCCAGTTTATCCTGTGATCGGTTGGGAAGATGATAGAACGCGGGCGTTTTGTGACAAATTAAAAAAGAGTCACGGACGTTTTATTCGTGAACGAACAGGTCTAACTGTTGACCCATATTTTTCAGCATCAAAAATCAGATGGATTTTACAAAATGCTTCAGGAAAAGATTTGGTGTTTGGCACGCTTGATTCGTGGTTGATCTGGAATTTATGTGAAGATTATCCTCATGTTACAGACGAAACAAACGCATCACGAACTTTATTGTTTGATATTCGCAAACGAAAATGGAACAATGAACTTCTTCAACTTTTTGAAGTTCCAAAAGATATTTTGCCACGAGTTCTTTTGTCACGAGCTTTTTTTGGAAAAATACGAAAAGAGTTTTTGGGTTTTGGGTGTTTGGTTTTGGCTGTTTGTGGAGATCAACAAGCAAGCGCTTACGCGGCTATTCGTTCTCAACCAGCTTCGAGCGCAAACGTTACAAAAGTTACTTATGGCACAGGTGTGTTTGTGGTGCAGACAATAAAACGATTTGTGTTGCATCCGAATTTTTTTACAACTTTAGTTCCGACTAGAAAAGGAGTCGGTTTTGCTTTGGAAGGTAAAATCGAAAAAAGCGGGGAGAAAGTTACGAGTTTACTTTCGAATCCAAACAAACTTCGAGCATATCTTCGATCGCTTGCTCTTGATGTTGATCGGCTAATAAAAAAACTGCCAACTCGTCCGAAGGAATTGGTGGTTGATGGTGGAAGTGCACGAGATGGGATTGTGACTTTGATTCAACAAGAAGTCTCTTATATCCCAGTTTTTCAGCAAACAAATTACGATGGTACGGCTCTTGGAACTGCTATGTTGGTTTGGGATTCTATTGACAAAAAGTCCAAAAAGATGTAGTGTTTTGGTTCGGAAAACGAAGGAGGTGCTCCACTTGGTTAAGATCACAATGATACTCTTGAGCGTAATGGCTGTTTTCTTCTTTGGATACGACGTCTGGTATCTGTTCGAAGGTCAATCAGATGGACGCGTTCCGTTTCTTTTCTCTGGAGTTCTGTCTTTCTTTTTCTTCTGTTTGAAGGTGATGAATGACCTTCCGCCAGCGATGTAGTCTCTTGTCCGTCGAAGTTAACTCTTCGGCGGCATTTTTATTTTAGAGATTAAAAGTGCTATGGCAGAAATAACAATTGTGATGATCAATTTTTTCCATTCTTGTTCAAGAAGAAAATAAATCGTGTAAAGTCCCCCGAGTATCACGATAATTTTTATGAGTGGAATATGTTGAACATTTTGTTTTTTGAGCCACGGTTCTGCTTTGGAAAGTCCGCCAATCACGCTCATCCCCATGAGAATTCCAATGAGTAACGGAGAAACAGGGATAATTAAAATAAAAACCGCGAGTAAAAGAATCAGCCATGTTATGCTAACTGCCGCGCAGACGCCGCACAATTCAATACCTTTCACTTTTGGTTTTAGAAGTGCGAATAAGCCGAAGATGGCCGGGATCAAAATAAGTGGAAGATAGATCATATTTTTTAAGTTTAGCATACCCGAGGTATTTGCGTGCTAATGCAAAACAGGTTAAGATCAAAATAAATATGGAATTGGTTAATAAACAACGTTGGTTTTTTGTTTGCATGCTCGTAGGAGTAATGTGTTTTCAGTTGTCTGCTCCGATTCATGTTTTTGCAGGTTCTCACGATCATCCGCTGTCTTTACAGATGAATGATTCTAACATGGCAGACGTTTCGACTTGCATGTCAGTGTGCATGCGCGCAATTGAGAAAAAAAATGCTCAACCTGTTTTTTTGTCAAGCGATTTTTTTGCATTTGTTAAAATAGATAGCCGATTAGTTGCATTTGAACACAATAATTTCCATTCTTGTGTTCAAAAACGAACTAGACCAGATGTTCGTCTTTGTTTGATTCAGGAGTTTCGTGAATAAAAATCAGTTGAATTGTTGGTTTACAACTATTAACTGATTTTAATTATGAAGACATGTGTATTTAACCTTCGCGGAACAAGCTGTGAAAGTTGTGAAATTGTGATTGAGCGTGAAGCGCGAGCTTTGAAAGGAGTTCAAACTGCGCGAGCTTCACACAAAAAACAACAATTGACTCTTGAAGTTGATCCATCAGTTGATCAAGAATTATTGGAAACGAAACTGCGAAACAGTTTGTTGTCGCATGGTTACACTTTTTCTTCTGACGCAGTTCAACAGGATTCAAACACATCAACTCAAGGCAAAAAAAATATAGGAGCAACACTTGTTCTTTTGCTCGCTGTTTATCTCATATTCAAGAAATTTGGTTTGCTTACATTTTCTCCGAATGTTGAGTTTGGGGGAGGTGTGTTTGCAATTTTTGTGATTGGTTTGGTCGCGTCCGTTTCTTCTTGCACAGCAGTTGTGATTGGTTTGCTTACCGCGATTTCATCTGCTTCTGCTCAACAAAACACGCAACGTACTTTATCAGAACGCTTTCGTCCGCACGCGCTGTTTAATCTTGGACGAATTGTTGGTTTTGCGTTTTTCGGCGCGCTTGTTGGTTTGGCTGGTTCAGTGCTTCAATTTTCGTCAACATTAAACGGACTGTTTGTTTTGATTATTGCGATTGTAATGTTGAGTTTGGGATTGAATCTTCTTGGACTTATGCCAAAGACGATTCGCGTGGCTCCGCCAAAATGGATTGCGCATAAAATTCACGATCTTCAAGATTCCAAAAAGCCGCATGTCCCGTTTGTGCTTGGGGCGCTTACGTTTTTTCTTCCGTGCGGTTTCACGCAATCAATGCAACTTTACGCGCTCTCAACTGGGAATCCAATCCAAGCGGCAATTGTTATGACAATTTTTGCGCTTGGAACAGCGCCGGTCTTGTTGAGTGTTGGTTACATCACGTCAAAAACAAAAGGTGTGACACTTTCAAGGATCACACGAGTTGCTGGAGCAATAGTTGTAATTCTTGGTTTGAGTAATCTCCAAAATGGAGCAACACTTTTGGGATGGTCTTTTCAACCAAATACTTCTATCGCAAGCGCACCTACAAAAAAAATTGTCGTGAATGGAGGACGTCAAATTATTCAGATGGAAGTTACATCGGATTACACATATGAACCTAGTGTGTTAAAGGTTGTAAAAGACGTTCCTGTTGAATGGCAGATTCAGGGTTCAAAATCAATGGGGTGCGCAAGCTCACTTATACAACGTGATTTTGGTGTTCGAGCATCATTGAAACCTGGATTAAACACAGTTCGTTTCACTCCGACAAAAACAGGAAAGTTTGTGTTCAGTTGTTCAATGGGCATGGTCCGAGGAACGCTGATTGTCGTGCCTAAGACATAACCAATCGCTATTGAACGAAGTTTGTTCTCGGAGAGACAGACGGGACTGATCCTTCGACTTGGTTAAAGCCTCGCTCAGGATGTCGTCCAGATGGGACTCCACTTATTTCTAGGCCTTATATTAACATGGAGCATTCG
>Ga0209417_1006930_pt1 | contig 11282 bp, 9 predicted proteins | sample RifGroF2_FD_184002 | JGI IMG/M metagenome (GOLD analysis project Ga0209417, IMG submission 184002) | Groundwater microbial communities from Rifle, Colorado, USA - Groundwater F2 (SPAdes) (version 2) | ecosystem: Environmental > Aquatic > Deep subsurface > Groundwater | place: Rifle, Colorado... | reverse complement strand
TATCGATGGTTGAGTCCGTTTTCCCCAACGTCAACACGATGTCCAACAGGTCGTCTTGATCGACGTTGATGTCGATGTTGGAAGCGAGTTCGGCATGTACGTTGATGCCTTGGAACATCAGGATGGCAAGGAGTAAAGCGAGGAGGGATCGACTGATTTTACGGAATGAATTCATACTGTTTCCCCTTCGTGCAAAGCACATCTAGTTTTATTATATCGGTGTCATCGTCTCCGTCAACGATTTTTTATACAATATTGCTTATTTTTGTATCCTTTTATCTCAAATAATGCGTGTTTACGCAATTTTTGTTACTGTTTTCCCGTGGAATCATCTTGGCATTCGATTGGCGAGGGGGTACAATGAAGGCATGAACTACATCACCCTCGATAAGACATCGGCCGTGCCGATCTATAAGCAACTCAAGACGTCGATCCAGTCGGCGATCCTTAGCGGAAAACTCAAACCGTTGGATTTTTTGCCGAAAGAAGAGGAAGTCTGTTCGCTCTGCAACATCAACCGCCAAGTCGTCCGTAAAGCCTATGCGGAACTGATCGAAGAGGGCTTGGTCGCCCGTAAAAAAGGGGGGTCCCCCTTTGTCTACCGCGCGATGCATCTAATCGTCCCGCTGACGAGTCTTCCGTTGATCGACGAGATCGACGACTACACCGTGAAGTTTGAGCGGCGCATCCTGGTCATCGAGAAAATCAAAGGCAGCGAAAGTGAGACGTTTCATTTCTTCGATGAGATGTTTCGGATTTCCATGGTGTTCATGCACATGCACGTCCCGGTCTATCGCCAGGAAATCTATTTGGACGCACAACAGCCAAGGGAGTTGCAGATCCACCATTTCTATACGACGAACTTCAAGGACTTGCTAGAACAAGATGCCGACATGGCGATCGACAAAATCAATAATTTCGCCTATCAAAGCGAACTCACGAAACTCGACGCCGGACTGTTGTTGCTTCCGGTCGGTTCTCCTGCCATGAACGTCGAATCGCATGTGATCGACCTGAATGGAAAGCGGATCGCCGTCATCGAATCGGTTTACCCCGGTGATTATTTCCATTTCACCCACGAGGAATCCTATGGAGAATAAACCCGTAAAACGCTTGGACCGGCGTTCAAAAGTCCCCTTTTATCTCCAACTGGCCAATACGTTCCGCCGTGAGATCCTGGATGGCGTGTATCCGTTCAAAGAAGCGTTGCCGACCCTTGATGAGCTCTCAGGACAATTGGGTTTATCCGTCGAGTATCTTCAAAAGACATTCGACGTTCTGATGCATGAGAAACTCGTGGATTACGATGCACCGGTCTATCGATGCAAATTCAAATCCGTCCCCACCGTGATTTTCGAGAAAGTCAGCGATTTCCGTTTCATCATCGAATCCCGGGGGATGGCGTACCATATCGTCGACCAGCCGATCGTCCTTGAGAAACGGCAGGACGGGGATTGGATCCTCTTGCATCGGAATTACTTCGGCGATCAGCAATGTCTGATCCACGCCATAGCCCGTTTCAAGGCGGATGCATTCCCTCGATTGATCCATAAGCCCATCGACGATACCCGGAACTTCGCATCCATCTTCCAAGAAAACGGGATCACCCGTTTCGATACCTTGAAAACCATCGACCACATCCCATTGCCCGACGAACTCGCCAACGAGATGAATCAACCGAAAAACACCACCTGCAGTAGAACACGCTATGAGGTGAAGCAGAACGACCAACTCATCCTTGTCAGTGACTCATACATCATCGGATTCGGTTTCCGCTTCAACTTCCTAACGAAACTCGCAAAAAAATGAAGCCCTCGACATGAGGGCTTTCACTTGATTCTTCTTGTCTTCGCACCGTTTCTTAGACTCTCATCCAGCAAGTTTCGCTGAAGTAAATCCCTTATGAATCCCGGAAAGAATCGCGATTCATTGTCCGGACACATCAGCATCGGATATCCCGACCCCCGTTGCAGGTAGTCGTCGCTCATCACCGTATAAACGCACTCAGGAGCAATCCTCTTTTCATCGATCCAAATTCCAAACGGTTCTTTCGTAATCCTTACGTTGGCACTGACACCCAAGCCCCCGATGTGTGTCCCTCGAAAGCCCGGTCCCCTTCCGTTTTTAAGGACATGGTTCCCATCGAAACTCAGTCGGATCGCATCGATGAACTGTCGACCCGTAATCTTGATCAAGGTCGGATTCAGAGGCGATGGCGAGACTTCAAGCAGTGTTCTTCGACTGATCTTCCCGGCTAATCCATGGTTCACGATCCCATGGTTGATGAAACTGAAGTCGCACTTCACTTCCTTCATCAACGCATCGCAGATGAAGTTGATCAGGTCGTTTTCTTCAGAGATATGGAAATCCAATTTCTCGATTTCAACCAGCGTTTCGTTGAGCTTATCGTGGGCGATCCGAGTCTGTTCATCAATTAGTTTATTTATCCCCGCATCTTCTTCAAACGTGTTCTCGATGACTTCCCCGTTAAACCCGACGATCTTCCCGTCATCGATCTCCAGACTCAATTTCCCGATGACCTTACCATATTCACCGGCATGGTGGATGATGGTTTGATTCACCACTAACGCTTCATCCAATAAAGTATGGGAATGCCCCCCGATGATGATGTCCAACCTTTCGATCTCACGGGCACATCGCTCGTCGGTCGAAATCCCCTGATGACTCAACAAGATCGAGAAATCATATAATCCTGAATTCCGTTCAAGTTCATCACGGATCAATGGGATAGGGTTGTGGGAATGCAGACCGTCCATATTGAAGAAGACATTGTACTTCCCTTCACCTTCGATTCCGAAATAGGGGGAAACACCGATCACAAGAAACCGAATTCCACCTCTTTCAAGGATGATACTCTTCTTCACATTCCGAATCGGACTTCCGTCCAATTTCGTCAGATTCATCGACAACAGCGGCAAATCATCGGCAGCCATCTCCTCCAAACACTCGATTCCGCTAAACCCTTCATTGTTTCCAATACACAATGCATCATATCCTGCTTCTTTCAATAACACCTTCCCCGCTCTTCCCATGGTCCCACTGATCATGACACTTCTGAAGTCATTGAAATCACCGGCATCAAATACCAGGTCATTCTCACCACGAACTTGTTTGAGATAGGAACATAACGAAGAGAAGCGATCGAAATGGCTGTGGATGTCGTTAGTGTGGTAGATGTGAAGTTTGTGCATGATGTTTCCTCAATATTCTCTATACTATCATAATTTTGAATAGTTGGATTATTCCTTGAAAGCTTTTCAATTCTCTTTTTTCAAACCCTTTTATTTGCAAAATTTGCAGAATTTGATTTATACAATTCAAATTATTCTAGAATTTTAAGTCAATGCATAGATCTGAATCATCAAAACATTCAACAATTAAGTCTCAATTATCTCGAAAAGCGTTTGGCAACGTACTTTTAGTAATCCATTAGCATCATTGAGATGCATTATTCAGTGTTACTTGCATTGAAATTCCAAAACTCAAAATTCTTGAACTTAGCGCGTGTCATCTTTTCATCTCGTTGATCGACTTTATATTACAAAATGCTCTTTTTTAACTTATACTATAGTTAACAAGATAATTTCGGAGATCAAAATGAAAAGTGAGCGCAAATATGGAGAAGAGATTATTGGAGGAATAGTTAACGTTACAAAGAATGTAGCAGAAGCAACTGGTGTAATGGCTGAAAAATCTAGAGCAATGGTCGTTAATTCAATTGACGAAAACGGTAATGGTGAGATAGACATTGAGGATTTAATCATTAAAGGATTTAAGACACCTGGTGTTAAAATAAATAGAGGACAATTCCTAAAAGCTGAATTATCCAAAAATTATTCGAAAACAGTGATTGAAGAAGCCATAGCATTTAATCCTGCCCATGCAAATATATCTCCTAAAGAGATTGATAAGATAGCAACTGAAGTAATAAAGTATGAAAGAAACTTTGTTTCTGGTATTTCTGCCGCCTTAGGTGCACCTGGCGGATATGCAATGGTAGCAACAATTCCGGCTGACATAATTCAATATTACGGTTACATGTTAAGAGCAACTCAAAAGCTATTATACTTATATGGATTCCCTGATTTGAATATTGAGGAAAAAGAACAAGTTTTAGACTCAGAGACTATGAACATTATGATTTTATGTTTAGGAGTGATGTATGGTTCGGCAACAGCAAATAATGCCATTAAGGTCATTAGCAAAGCTTTGGCTACTGGTGTTGAGAAGAAACTATTGAATGCTGCTTTAACAAAGGGAACGATTTACCCAATAGTTAAGCAAGTTGCAACATGGTTTGGCAAAAAGATGACAAAAGACATATTTGCTGGTTTCTTCAAGAAATCTATTCCCCTAGTTGGTGGTGTTATCGGTGGTGGAATCACTTACTTTTCCTTTGAAAAGAGTTGCAGACTTCTAAAAGATTCTTTACAGGACACTATGTTAAGTAATCCTGCTCATGATACATCTGACGTTGATAGTATATTTGAATTTTAATATAATCTAAGAGCAGGATAGATACCTAGTCCTAATGTTACTTTTTTTTGACAATCGACAACAAACTTCGTTAAATAATCATCGTTAATGAATTACTTAGTGATACTCAACACAAAAATTGGATAGATAAATATAAACATGCAAAACTAAAATAAGTCACCTCACATGAAGCTAGAATGTTTATTTTTAAGTTTAAGTTTTCTCACCAAACCATTAACTGCCTAAAATATTTCGCACAAGAGCTGGCATTATTTAGGAAATCATTAACTGCTGCTAGGAATAATGTTGAAAAATCTCATTGCCTCTGCTAATGGAAAACAGACCCGCTTAAACTGCGGATTTATGCTTTTTTTGACTACTAGTGACCATACAATAACCATACAAATGCACTTGATATTGTTCTCTATAAAAGCTTACTAGATATAAACCGGAATGGATGATGAGAGACAAAATGAACCATATACCCTGATGTATGCATATGTTACATCATTAAGGTTTTTAAAATCTCATAGCACTTCATCATTACTGATTTGAAAATCTACCTTCAAGAATTGTCAAATTCTGCTAAGAATTCACTTCCAAATAGATAGTCGATGATTAACTTTGCCAACTCATCGGTTGCTACTATGAAGTTATTAAAACTTAACTCATCAAGATCATTCAAACATCTATTTCGATACACTCTTTCATTACACATTTGTCTATAACTCGATATTTTCGATCGTATACTTATATCAATACAATCTCTATAAATAGGTGAAAATACTATTGAAGCGAATATTGAACTGTACTGATTTACGTTGCTAAAATCGTTGCTTGTCAATAAATTATATTCTTCACTAAGTGGAAAAATATCTATAAATCTCATTCTCATACATGTTTTCTTTATTATTTCGTATCTGTTCATAATTTTTCCTCCCTAGAAATTAATCTATATCTCGATAAGTGATGAATCAGTTAGAATTATCTCTTAAACCAAACTCGATCAAAAGTATCTCATGAAGTTTTTTGTTAAGAGGAGTAACATTCTCACTTATTTCAAATTCAACAAATTTCGATTTTATTATTTCTTCAACAATATGAAACAATTCGTCATCATTCAATTTCGATGAAATAAATCGTTCATCTGTGTTCGACTCGATAGAGACTAGAATCTCATCACTAATAAATGTGATTTTCATTTTTTCCCTCCAAAGAAAAGTTTCCTATAGCCAAATTTCCTTATTCTTCTAGAAAGCGCTTCGCGACCACCATCAAGTATATTGACAGATAATTCGAGAATTGTTTTACCCGACATATTTGAATTCAACGAATGATAATCATATTGTTTTCTGGATTCCATAGAATCTGCTAGCAAATCGAATGTATTATCATCGTTTTCACAAACAATAATCACATCACTATCACCATTAATACAAATATTTGCATTATGTGTTACAGCAATGACTTGCCTTCGCAATTTTATGCTCCTAAGCTTTTCAAGTATTTTTGCACACACAGTCTCATTATCAAGGTCATCTTCTGGCTGATCAATTACTAATACCTTGTCAGAATTTGAACTAAGCACTATATCCATCAGTATGTCGGATCTTTGCCCTGGTGACATCTTAATAAAATCTTGCAGTTCACCTTCCTGGCCTACGAAGATCGAATTTATCCCTTTAAGTCTAACAAATTCATAACCCCCTAATAATCCACTAGTGAATCGTAAATCTTTTTGCATTGCTTGCCTAAAATGCTCTCCTGTAATATCGGAAAAAATCATCCTAATTGCTTCCTTTTTATCTGGGATACTCTTGTACGAAGGCATGAGCATTTCTCTTTGTTGTTTACTTAAATTTAGAAAATTAACCTCCTCCTCCAACTTTACAATGAACATTTTGTCACCAACATCGAATTTGTGAATTGTAGTTTTTCTCTTAATACCAGTGGTGCTTAGAATTTCGCTCTGGTAGTTATATGATTCACTCAATAATTCTTTCATCTGGTGAATTCTATTATGGAAACTTGAGAAATTACTAACGAAATTATTCTCCTCATTTGTCATTTGTTTGCTTAACTCTTTAGTAATGTTTTTGATTCTTGGAAGAACGAGATTAAGTCCGTTCAAATCTTCCTGGACTTTCGAAAGATTACTCATGCTAAAAACCAATAACATATCCAGCTCAGTAAGAAAATTCTCATAATTCTCATTATTCGAAATCTTCAGGTCGATAACAGTTTTAGTTTTTTGACGAATCTCAAGTAGATCATTGTGATATTCCTCAAGAATTGTAATTGCACTACTATTTGAATCAACTTTCTTGTCCAACTTTTTTCCCAAACTTTCAAATTTCGTTCTCAATTCATAAGAGGCTCCTGACCCTCCAATAAAATTATCGTATTTCTGTAAAAAATCATAGTTAAATTTTTCAGATTTCAACTGGTTAACATGCATGTATAGGGAAATCTGTCTATTCAGAAGACTAACAAATTCTTTGATTTCGTCATTCTCGCTTTTAGATGCTGGTATTCGAAACTGTGAAATATTTTCTATGAATTTATCAATATCATAAGGTGCTTCAACGAGAATATTATATAGACTGTGATTATCTTCATTATTGTCGTTTTTTTGACTTATATACTCTATATTTAAACTATCAAAACTCTCTCCATTTAGCATATTTATTTTCTCAATAGTTATGTCGGAAGATATTTTACTATCTGTGTATTTTGAATTCTTACCAATAATTGACTTAATTATGTAGCTTTTACCACTTCCTCGTGATCCTATTATTGAATTAAGTCCATCACCGAGGAATAGTTTTCTTCTAGAACCTCTAATATTCAAGTCAATTGACTCAATGATTGCAGAATTAGAACTTTTACTAAATCTTTCTCGCCTTCTGTGCGAGAATACTCGGCTTTCCTTATCTAGTAACGACATTCTTAAACCATTGAATGTGTTTTCTGCTTTTATAAAGAATAGTAGTTTTTTCTCACTTTTATAGTCATCAAGATTCTTCTCTCCGTGAAAATCCGACCCAAAAATCTGAGGGACATCATTAAGTTCACTTTCAACTCTTAAAATGAATTTTATATATTCTTCTCGTTTGTTTATTTCTTTTTTTGCCAATTCTAGATCTTCAGGACTTACTCCATTTCTAAGTTTTATCTCATACTCAGATATTTTTTTCGATAAATGCTGCTCTGTTTCAACAATCTTGCTCACGAACATTTCTTCATGTTGAGATGATTCAAAACCAAAAATAACATTATCGTTGACTAGATTAACTATCTTTGAAAGTTCTTCATCATCTTTCTTTACTAAATTAAACCATCCTGAAGACTTTTCAAAATGAGGAATTGCCATATATTCAATATTTCTCTTGCTCAGAACTGATATTATTTTTTTAGCATTCTCGATGTTTGAAAAATGTGCTGATTGTTTTAACTGATCGATTTTTTCTTTTGTTAAATCTATACCAAATATTCCGTAAATTTCATTCGAGATTTCATGTGCAATTCTATAATTGTCAGCATCCAGTTTTTCATTATCGATTATGAAGATCCAGTGAACTTTACAATTGTTAATTTCTATACCTGGCAGTAATGTAATTCCTTTAGTATTACACTGTTCTTTAAGCGCAATATACTGACTTGAATCAAAACAATTATGATCGGTCATAACTAAAAGACTAACTTTTTCATTATCAGAAATAATCTCAGAAATGCTTGCCTCGTCAAACTTTTCGTATCCAATATTCTCGTATGCATCATATGACATTTTTGTGTGAAAATGAATGTCTACTAAGTTGTACTCAACTTTTTTATTCATATAATTTCTTGGCATCATCTACACTGATACCAAATTCCTTTCATTTCTAACAAGTAAATCCTACATATTTGAAACATTCATTTGTCCTCGATCCCGTACAAGAGAATCTTGAGATTTCGAATTGCTTAACTATTCTCTGAAGAGATTAGGCTTGGTATTTGGAGTAACAATGCTTAAAAGTTTAGGGATGCATCTCTAAATCACATAGTGATGGAACTCTATTCTCTTAGCTTTATTCAATTCTTTCAATGTTGGTCCGAAAAGAACATTAATGTTAGCCGACCGACATCCATTAAATATTTCAAATTGTTTTCTCATTTGTTGAGCTTTAACAATTAATTCAACACCTTTATCTTTAATTCCACCATCATTTACAGTTCTTTGACCATATGTAATCAAGATTTTTTGTGGACAGTTTGTTCTTAATAGCTTTTGATACTCATCCAACCAATCCTTTCCATCATTCTCATGTTCAATAATTGATGTCAAAATCCAATCATGATGACCATTATAATGCCAAGTTGAAATATCATAACTCTTCTGTTCAAACCCGAAATAGTCAACACCAGTTCGATATGACTCATCTTTAGGCTTTCCATTAAACAAACTAAATCCAAGATTTATCAATACTTTTCCAATAATCTCTTCCTTCATTACATTTGTACAAAAGCCCTTTTTATGATAATTATCTCTCCCATTATCGTTGTTTAAGTTACTGTCAACTTTTTTATTAAAAGCTTGGATAAATTCATTGACTTCGAGTTTTTTTACATTAATCTGTCCAGTCTCGTTTACCATAGTAAACCCCCTTTATAGTTTTTCAATCGACTCATCATACTGCTTCAACCAGAAATAAAACGCCTTCTCATTCACTTGGACAGTAAACTTTACATCATTCTCAGTATGATCATAGAACTCAACATCATCGCCGAACCAATCGATAATCTCATTCACGATGTATCGTTTTGCTAAGCAATGGACCCTTATCGATGGACCGGAGAACATATAGATGTGTTCCGCCATATGCTTGGGTAGACATAATCCGTTCTCAAGACCTTTGACACTTTGCATCGGTTTAACTCGTTCATCGATGATTTCGATATCCGTAATGTGATCGATGCGATAATGAGAGACATCATGATACTTGTCGGTGTTTGAGATCAGATAGTATCGACTATTCGCAGCGACCATCTGGTAAGGATTGACGATGTACTTCGAGTCTTTTTTTGGATGTAGCTTTTTATCTATGTTGTAGTGATTATAGATAAATGCCACTTTCTTCTCTTTGCTTATCGCTTCATCAAGGATCTCGATTGTATGAAAAACTTGCTTGTTATCAACCTGCGATGTATCCGGTAATGTACTCACATAGGCAGTTCTGGACTTAAAGTATACCGATGTGAGACCTTCAAGTTTATGGATTAAGTCACGACATTGGTTTGTTGGAAGATGTCGCGAGAAGAGCAAGCTATCGATCAAAAGTCGTAGCTCACTCTCGTCAAATTCACGTTCTGCAAGAAAATAACCATTCTCCCATTGAATTTCGGCACCATGTTCAATAAGGTGACCAATGACACGGCTAATCGATTTACGTTCGACCTTTACACCAAATTCAGTTTCAACTTTGTCTATTAGTTCTTGTTGGTTTAGGCGATGGTCGAAATCTGTGTACTTCCTCAAGATCTCAATCAGATAGAGTGGTAGTAGAGATTTGTACCCAGAAGAGGTCATAGAATTACCTCCGGCATATTTTTCAGTTTCCCATTTTAAAAAAGCGAAGTCAACAACTTATCGTGTGCATTTCAGATACTTGTCAATTTATTTACATATTTTTATATTCAATAAATATAAAACGGACTTTTTTAGATATCTGGTTGGAGTGTACTAAACCAAGAAAGCAGAAATGAATCTTGTAGCATTAGGCAAGAGTCATTTATTACTTGAATTCTTTCTAGAGATAATCGGAGTAGCGATACTCAAATTGTAGTCTGCTTGTCTTATCCCTTAGTATTATCTGCAGCATTCCTTTATCAAGTAAAAACTCCTTTTTAGCGTAATGAGTCGACTTACCCAGATCATATGACCATTTTCCTCTATATCGAATCACATCTCGCACTAGGCTATGGATCGTCTTACGATACTGATAGAATTCGGAAACTTGGTTCTCTTGCACCCATTCAAGAAAGCTCACTTCAATCTCCGGATCATAAGCTATTTTCGAAGAAGTAAGAGTTGTTTTAAAGATGCTCCATGCTTCATGGAGAGGTAAGAAATCGAGTTCGAAAACTTGTCGAATGATGAATCGTAAACTCGGATAGTCAGACATCAATGACTCCCAGTCCTGACTTTCAATGAGAAGATACAATCCGAAATTCCAAGAGTAGTTTAACAATAGGGTGAAAATCGGTCGAAGTAAATCTTCATTGAACCGATAATCATAGAGTCCACTTAAATCGATGACAATGGCTCCATTTTTTGCGGTATCGAACGTTGTCATCAAGTCGACTTCAGAGTTTTTTCTGCAGTTTGACAAAAGATCGAAACAATCGACTCTCACGATGTTTCGATGCTCAAGGAAGCCCAATTCATGGAGAACTGCCGAGTGTCTCTCAACGAATTCAGTATGTCCGGTTCCCCTCTTTCCGATTACGGCATAAGTTTTAGGGACTCGAACACGACCGGATTCCTTGATGAATCCCTCTTGGAAAAGTCGCGACAATTTTTTAAGTGCATCAATTTCAGACTTGACCTCCTCCGTACTAAACATTTGCAACAGTTTTTCGGAAGATGATTCCCCACTTATTTCTGGAATTCTCATATCAGGAAATGACGATGCATATTGTGGGTATATTGAGGTAATCACTTGTGATCGATATACTCTTTGGAAATCCGAATCATTATTTGTATCTGGTTGAGTCTTTGACTTATAGCGGACGAATCGTTCAAA
>Ga0209417_1006929_pt1 | contig 11284 bp, 28 predicted proteins | sample RifGroF2_FD_184002 | JGI IMG/M metagenome (GOLD analysis project Ga0209417, IMG submission 184002) | Groundwater microbial communities from Rifle, Colorado, USA - Groundwater F2 (SPAdes) (version 2) | ecosystem: Environmental > Aquatic > Deep subsurface > Groundwater | place: Rifle, Colorado... | reverse complement strand
ACTAAATCCAATAATCTTGATACCAGTGAAAACTTTTAAAGTTAAATCATCATTATATGCATTTTTATAATATTCTAATTTCTTATCAAAATTTGCAATTGGATTAATAATTACTTCTGCTTCTTCAAATCCTTCCATTTTAATTTTAATTCCAACATATGGATACCCTTGTTCTTTTGCAGAATTAAAACATACTTCTAAATTTGCCATTGTTAACATATAAATCATTTCTCCTTTTAATTTATATTTTTATTCTTCCACAATCTCTACTTCACTTTCAAGCATATATACATAATAATTCCCTTCTTCATGAATAAATATATCACTCTTTTCCCATAATGATTCATCATTAGGAATATAACCAATTGATTCTTTTAATTCTTCATTGGTTAATTCATAAAGTCTTTTTGCTTTAACTATATCACCAATTTTTCTTTTAGAAATACTATTCTTATTTTCTAATATTTTAATTTTCATAATATGTATTCTCCTTTAATATCTATTTATATTAGTGCAATTCTTAATAGCTTCAATTAAATCTTGAGCAACCAAGATGTTTTTCTCCGTTGATTTCTATCCATACCATATTATCTCTATTCCAATGACTTAGGATAATTAATTTAGGCATATCTTTTTTAATTTCAAGATTATCATTATATGTTCCTACTTCACAATTTACTTTAATCATATTAATTTTCTCCTCTTTCAATTAATTTAAATACTCTAGGTTCAACACTTTTATCTATATTAACATCTGGAACAAAAGTTAATGCTTCTGCGACACTATAACTTCCATCAAAATTTCTTTGTAATGTAGATACTTGTACTAAACAACCATTAGGTAGATTACATACTTTTGTTGCTTTTGAAAAACCTTGAGAATCGCTACTTGCTTTGCATAATAATGCAAAAGTATCGGTATCACCATAAACTTGTAAATCTGAAATATTTGCTTTTGCTCCATGCTCATCGCTAATATTTAAATCTCTTTTATTCATATTATCTTCTCCTTTATTTTTATTATTTAATGATACTTTTCTTTCAAATTCTTTACATCCACCAGGACTACACCAACCCATATCACAATTATCTCTTGTTTTACAAGAATCAATGCATAGATTACTATTAAATTGCTTTGCACAATCAAAACAACAATCTACTTTATTATATTTACTCATATGTATTTATTATCCTTTATATTTTATTATATTATTTTTTTATTATAACAACATAAATCCAGCAATAATTATACCTACTCCAACTAAATATAATAATTGAACATCAAATTTATAATGCCAATTATTCTGATTATGACATTTATCACAAGGAAATTTATCCTTTGATAAATTAGCACTTTTACAAGTGTAACATGATTTATCAATCATATATTAATTCTCCTCCACTAATCTTATTTTCTGATACTTACTCCTAACAGCATTACACACTAACCCTTTTTTAACATTTTCTATTGTATCACCAAAATCCCATATTTCATTTTCTTTGTTTAAACACTCTAAATTAAAATCTTTAAATTCTTCATCGTATTTAACTTGATATTTTAATGTTTCGTTATCTTTAGTTATTGCTACTATTGAATTTAATTTTATTTGCTCTATAATGTCAATACATTCGATTATAAATTCTTTGTTCATGTTTTATATTATTCCTTCTTTATTATATTTATATTTTTACTTCTTCTAATTCCTCAATACTAATCTTAACTTTAACAACTCTTACATTTAATCATCTTTTCTAATCCATTTTAATGATAATTTTACATCTCTCATACCTTTATAAATTCCCATAATTATTTTAATTGTTGGATTAATATATATTCTCCTTTCTTATTTAAATAATTTTTATTTTAATACAAATCTCTTAACAATAATTCTAACAATTTTTTAGCATCGTCAATTATTTCTAGTCCTTTAATTGGTTCTAATATTTCTTTAATCACATTAACCCTATTTTCAATTTCATCTAAAATATTTATTGCCTCGTCTTTTGTTGTATATATAAATTTATACTCTATTGTTTCTTGTGGATTATATAAATTATTGTTTATATCATTCCTATATCCCATAAAATTCTCACCTCCTAAATTTATGAATTTAGAGATTTAAAATGATTTATCTAGGACAATCCCTATTCACTCCACCATTTCTTTCAACTTTTACTTCTTCTGGAGCAATGCCATTACCGATAATTTCAATTCTTCCTTCGTCAAACCAATTAGTATCATTTACCTTCCCATCTTTACTTTTTGGTGCAATTCCATATTGAGCACAACCAAACAAATAATTAATTTTACCAATAATGATACCATCAAATCCTGTAATTTTGTCTTTCGCTTCTTTACCTAAGTTTTTCATGTAATTTAATCTCCTTTTTAATTTAATTTATTTTTATAATATATTATCTAATATCTTTTATAACAGTAATCTTACCTTTCTTATCAACTATTTCATACTTGTTAAAATCTAATTTATTATAATCAGTTATAACTGTTTCATAATATTTTGTTTCTGTTGAAACATACCATTTAAACAAACCAAAATATGTAATATAACATAAAATACATATAATTATAAATGTTACAAGTGAACATTTCCATGCTTTATCAAATATACTTGCAACAAATACTATTGCACATATTAATAATATAGCCAAACTAATTATAATAAACATAATAATAGATTCGTTATAAACAGAATACGTATTTAATATTTCCATTTGAAATTCCTTTCAATAATATTATTTCTATTACTTAACTAATCCTTTTAACTTTTTCTGATAAGATTTAATCATTGCTTTGGTATATGCAATATCCACCCCTTTATCCAAATCATACTCATCACTAGACAAACACTTTGCTACACCTTTGCATCCATCATCTAAAATAACAATAGTAGTATTTCCATTAGTTATTAGTTTATATGATTCATTGCCTGAATCAATTGTTTGATTAACAATTTCACCATTATGTTTTATTTTCCAATTAATTTTATGAGGAATCATTTCATATGTATATACTTTATTCATTGGTTTCTGTGTCACTTGTTTCTGTACTTCTTCAATGCTATTAATTTCTTTTGTCATTTCATTATATACATTGCTAAATAAATATATTTTATATGTATCATTGTTTTCTAATACATATACTATTGAATTATCTTGTCTATGTTTTCCTATCCCAACTATTTTATATATTCCACTTTCCATACTTTTATTTGAAGTATATCTTTTACCATATTCTATCATATTGTTTTCTTGAAAAAATGCTGAATAACTAGAATAACAACCACCTATAAATCCTGTTCCATTGTATTTACTAGTTAATTTTACTGTATCTCCTATTTTAAATTCTTCTTTATCATTTTTAATTATTTCTTCTTTAATATTCTTAATCTCCTTAACTTCTTCCTTAATCAATTCAAAATAATTTTCAAATTCATTAATATCAATACCTAAATATACATTATCTCCTTTGCATTTAATAATATTATTACTTACTTCAACAATTTCAAATTCCATGCCTATAAAATCAAATCCATACTCTTCGATAACTTTTGTTTGTTTACATTTTATTCCTGTTTGAATTTTCATAATATACATTTCTCCTTTTTTATTATATTTTATATTTTTATTTTATTAAATATTATAATTTAATTCTCTTACTTTTGCCCATTTTCTTAAAAATTTCTCTTCTTCTATTACAAGTGGTCTGTTAGCATAACCTTTTGCTTGAACAATAGAATTATTTTGTACTTCAACAGTAACCAATGATTTATCAGGTTCATTTACATTTCTTAAAAATACAATTAATGATTCATTTTTAACTACTTTACTCACATAAGATGCACAACAATGACTAAGTGACACACCCTCATCAACAATTTCGATACTTGATTCAGGTAACACAATACAATATTCTTTATCTTTATATTCTAAATCTTTAAAATTTTCTACCACATTAAGTAATATCAATTCTTGTTTATGCTTTTCATATATATTTACTTTTAAAGCAATAATATCATGTTCAGTTCTTAAATACTTAGGATATTTTTCTTTAACTTTTCCATATAAACTAATTTGCATCCTTAAATAATCACTATATTCAGTTAGAATATTTTTATCAAATTGACTAATACCTTGAGAATACAGATCAAAAGAAATAAATTCAATAAATCTATTAAAATCCAATAAATATGTATTGATTAAATTTATAAATACTTCATGATATTCTTTTATTTTGCTATTATATTTGCATCCTTCTTCTAAAAACATTTTAACATTTGATTCACAGAATTTATCTACAAAATATATTGCGTTATTATAATTTATTTTTTGTTCAATAGTAGTTGCTAATTTTAATATATAATCAAAATAACTTTTATTAACATTAGATTCTTGACATTTATGAAAACAATACTTAAATAACTTTACATTATTATTAAATGCATCTTTCCAAGAATCAGTTTGATATTTATCAGCACATATACCATGTTGATACATTTTTTGCATTGTTTCATCTTTAGTTATTTTAATCATTTTTTTAATTATATCTTCTGGTCTACTGTCATTCCACCAAATAACTTTATCTAGTTTCTCAAATTTAGTATAATAAATAGGTTGAAAAAATCCTCTTAGTTTCTGTTCAGACAAGGCTTCTACATCTTTTGATTTATTATCTTGAATATAAAATGTTCCTTGACTAATAAGGAATACTAAATTTTTATCTGTTGTTGCTGTTTTTCTATGTAATACGAAGTCAATATTATTTTGCAATACTACATCATATGTAGTTTCTATTTGTGATTTTTGTTGTTTTTTCTTTTGTTTAATTTTTTGCTGTGTTTCAGATATATCAATGACAAAATCTTTAACACTTAATGCTGTTGCATTCAATATTTATATTCCACCTTTCTTTTTAATAAATCACCATAAAAGTAATCAATTTTATTAATATAATAAAATGTCATACCACATTCTTTACAAAAAATATTGCTACCGTTCATATACCACATAGTTATCTCTCCTTTTATTTTATTATTTTATACTTATATTATTTCCAAAACATATACCACCTTTTATTTTTCTTTAATTCCCCTGATAAATGTTCATTATATTTAAATAATTCTTCTTCTAATATTCTTTCTGTTTCTATCCTATCACTTTTAGTTATTTCATCTTCAATAATATCAAAATAATAATCTGTATTATAAACATACTCACCATTTGTACTTCTAATTGCTTCTTCAATTGTAACTGTTAAATCAAGATCATTTATATAAACCTTTTCACCTGTTTCAAATGGTGGTCTTTCTGTTTCACATTTATAAAATATATCATGCTTAATAAATTCTTTATATTCATAAATATATGGTTTATCTAAATAAATATTATAATCTGAATATCTATTTCCAATACTAAATAATTTTCTTGCTACTCTTCCTCTAAATATACTAGTAATATTATCATTGTCATTGTCACTCATATGTATTACTCTCCTTTTATTTTCTACTATAATCCTAACCTTTTCTTAATTTCATCAATTAATTCTTCATTACTAAATTGTGATAAATTAATTTCTGCTTCAGGTTCTTCTACTTCCATAATTGCTTCAGATTTCATTTTGTCCATTTCTAATTGTCTTTCATACAATCTCAATTCTTCTTTACCTAACCATTTAACCCATTTGCCACAATCAGCACAAAATAAACCTGTTTGTGTATTATTCTTTTTAATAAATGTAAAAGTTCCATTACACTTACTACAAACAAAATTATTAATTAGATTTTCCATAATTATTTTCTCCTTTATCAAATTTTATGATTGCAAATATCATCAATTATCTTCCCATTAACTTATCTGTCTGTTTAACTGCTTCACTAATAATACTATTTACATTTATTATTTCACATGGTTCTTTTCCCTGCAATTTTTCAAATTCATGTTTTAATTCAGATATAATTTGCATTATAAACAATCCATCAAATAATCCTTTATGTCTATAATCATAACTTATATTTTCTGTAATCATATCATATGTAATTTTAAACGATGTACCACGCTTACTAAATTTTAATGTTCTTTTTGATAGTGTATTTTTTCTATAACCTTTCTTAAAACATACTTCCTTAAATAATTCAGCATTATTTTTCTGTTCTTCTGTAAAACCTTTAAATCTAGGTGTTTTAATACCTCGTAATTTATTCATTTTCTCTTCTTCTGATAATCCTTCAGATATATCATCTAATTCTTTTGTGTGAACAATTCCCCAAGTTAAAGTTTTATCATCGTTTGGAGGATATACTATATATACATCTTCACCTTCTAAAGTATATTGCCCACATATTTTACATCTTTCGTTCCAAGGAAACTTGCCTATTGTCATTTTTCTTAAACCCATATTATATTCCTTTCTATTTAAATTTTTTTAACTTAATCTACTAACCAATTCTATAACTTGTTTCAATGTCATTCCTTCTATCTCACAATCTAATAAAATATCTTTAAATTGTTCTTTAGTAACCAAATCATATATATTATAATTATCTGGTAATTTCTTTATATTGATATTGTAATCCTTTTCCCAATCTCTTATTTCATACATATTTAATTTGAGTTTTTTCTCAATTTCTATTGCTGATTCTAAATAATATGTTCCACCTAAAGCATAAGGATATTTACCATTTTTAAGTTTACTAACTACATCACTATCTAATTTGTAAATATTATTTATTGATTTTAATAATTCATAATAAAATTTAACTGAATTATTTACTTCTTCAAGTTTTTCAATTTTATCTAAATATATTTGATACTCTTTATCTTTTCTTTGTTGTAAATCATTTATGTATTCTTCTCCTGCTTTAATAAGTGAATTTTTAACAATGTTGCCTATATTATTATAACAATTATCACATATGTAGTTATTAACTAAGTGTGCTTTTTCTTCTGATAAAGGATAATAATTAACAACTTCATATTCATATCTATCATGCCATTCTGTTTCTTTTTTTGGATAAGTTTTAAATTGATAATCACATAAATCACATTTAATTATTTCTTTGTTCATAATTATTATCTCCTTTTATTTTGTAGTAAAAACCAAACTACGATTTGTAATCAATTTATAGTTCTCTAAATGGATATTTAAAATCTTCAAAATATTCTTTATCCTTGTCTTCAGGGTGTACATAGCACATAAGTTTTCCACTATCAAAACTATTATATCTACCATTTAATTTTAACACTGGTATTGTCCCGGTTTCTTTAAATAATTCATTTACAGCATTTTTACACATTCTAACATGCATAAAAGCATCCATATTTTTCTCCTTTTCTTGTTTATTATTATATTTGTATTCTGTTAACTTGTCAAGTATTTATTTCATATTATTTTTAATATTTATTTTAACTCCCTAAATGTAATTCAGAAACTTTTAGACTATCTTTAAAACAATTCAATCCTAATGTTAATTTTTTATTTGATTTATTCCATATATTATCATACTTATCCCATATAAATATATCTAAATCAACATATCTTTCGCCTTTTACTACATTAGTAACAATGCCTATTACATCTGATAAAACTACATATACTTCATTAATATCTTCTATATCATCCTCTTTTGTTAAGTATGTAGTAATTGGACTATTTATGAAACTCTCTATATCAAGAAGCATTTCATTATTATAGTGTTCTTCTATGTGACGTATTGACATAGCAATATTATCAAGTTCCATTCTATATTTAATTTTCATAACATTAATCCTCCCATTTTAATTTCTGTCCACACTCACAAACCTTTAACCCATAATAATGTTTATAATATCCATCACCTAAATGTTCACTTAATTCATTACCACACGAAGGACATAATGCAGGATTCCAAGATTTAATTTTAGGAGTTTTAGGTATTTGTTTTTCTAATGCACTTACCGCTAATTCATACGCTTTAACCATATGCTTCCTTGGTTTAAAATCACCATTTGATTTACCTAAATTTATTTGTTTCTGAATTAATTCTATTGCTTGTTCGTATGTCATATTATTAATTTCTTCATCAGAATTCTTCCAATTAATTTGTGTTTCTTGCATGATATTTATTCTCCTTTTGAATAAATAATGTTTTTATATTAACCTATTATAGATTTATTAACTGAATAAATATAACTGTTTGTTTTATAATCTATTCTTATAAAGAATTCTCCACAATCACAAGTTATAAAATAAGGATAATCATTTTTTCTTATACTTTTTAATAAATCACTTTTAATTAATTTTTTACCGCATATTGGACAAAATCTAATTTCAATCATATTATTCTCCTTTTTCATAAAAATCAATCTTACATTCACAATCATTCTCCATATACCATCCACTAAAATATTTAACTATCTTTTCAATAATTTCACATGAATATCCATAATATCCTAATGTTACAACATTTACTAAATCATCATATTTTGTATCAGATTTATAATCATAACAATTCATATATAAATGCATACTACGACTTTCATTTTTATAACTAAAATTAATGTAATGACTATTGTTGTTTTGTGTTTCTATGATTAAATTAATGTCAATATTTTTCTTGATATAATTGTGAATATTATATAGTCCTATATTATCTTTTAAGATTCCAATTGTACTTATTGCCATGATAAAATATTCCTCCTTTAATCTCAATAGATTTAGTATTTTAATATTAACAATGCAATTCTTCTAATCCTTTATGCAAATTTTCTTTTGTAAATCCATATTTAGTAGCAAATTTTATAAACATTTCATCTTTCCATGCTTCTCCACCCATATCATCAATATATGCTTCATACATATTTAATAGATATTGTATATCATTTATTATTTCTTTTTCTACCCTATTATTCCACTTATCAATAGCACCATCTTCTGTAGCACCATCATGTCTATCAACGTATCCACCTTCTGCATCACATTGTTTACATTGTACCCATATTGTTCTCCAATCTCCTTCATCTCTTAATTCTCCTATGCCTCCACAAAACAGACAATCTTTAATTTTTTTCATAAATAATCACTCCTTAATTATACCTATGTTATCAAATTCCTTAATAAATTCTTCAGCAATATTAATTTCATTACTATCTAAATATTGTACAACATTAACATCAGAAAGGAAAGTTTTTAATTGTGCAACAATTTTATATTTTTGAATATCTATATAAGATTGAGGATTTAAAGGTTTAAATTCAGATTTATTATTACATTTATTACAATAATTCTCTCTTCCTTCTTTATTGCCTCTATATATGCATTGTTCCCAACATAAAGCACTACGCATGATAAATACTCCTCCTTTTTAATATCATGATCAACTTATATTTTGTCATGATATTATGTTTTACAAACCCAGTAATATCAAGGGTTTCTAACTACTCATATTATTAATCATACCATTTATCTATCATTGGTTTCAATACCTTATTAACATAAATAGGGATTGATAAAAATATTAATCCTAATACTATAATACTCAATGATGATAGTAACCTATTCCCTGTAGTAATCATAATAGGTATTGATAAAATAAATGGAATATAAATTATTAATGTCTTTTTCATGATTATATTAGTTTTTCTTTTTTGCTTCATGCCATTTAGGATCAAGATTTAATCGGTTAAGTGTTTTAAAGATACCTTCTGTGACTATATAATTAAAGAAACTCATTATTATTTACTCCTCTCATATAATAACATATGTTTTTCATAATCAATACAATGATCTTTATTTACAAATTTAATTGGAATATAGTGAAAATTAAAATGTATATCTTCAAATATATCTTCAATATCTAATTCTTTATCAATCATATTACTTTGCAATTCATGTTCATACTTATCATTATTAATAAATATCATAAATAATAAATCATTATTATTTTTTATATTGCAATAAATGCAATCTACTTCTTTAAATTTGCTGTATTCATCTATTACTATTTTAAATATTTCATTGTGTATATTCATTATTAACTCCTTATTCAATTATTCCTTTGTCAACCCATAACTTATACTGTTGCCATGATAAACCTAAAAATTCATAAATAGACATTTCTAAATACTCATTATTATGCCAACAATCAATAAAATCATCAATACTATCTGCAATAATTAACCCTTTTCTAAATAAATCGTAAAATTTTTCTCTAGGAACAAATTCACTACGTTCATCTGTATTACAAATGGAACATGGTTTTGTTAAATCTCCCTCTTCGTTAATAGGATTATTTTCAAACCAACAATTATGACATTCTTTTTGCATTATAATTTCTCCTCCTTTCTATTCATCACAAAAATAAAGAATTCATTAAAATTTAATTATCTTCATCGTCAAATAATATTTTAGCAAAACTATCTTCTACTTCAGGCAAATTAATTGGTATATCTTTTAAATGTTTTGCGTTTTCTAGTTTATGCTGTTGATTTACAATTGTTTGTTTTAGACTACTTTTCTTAATTTTATTACCATCATCATCTACTTCAATCATTGTACCACCACAAGTCCAATTATTAAATTCTACCCATTCAATAAATTTTTTATTAAATTCATTAACTGATAATTCAGTTTTAACAATCATATTTAATTGAATATTATTCATGATTATTACTCCTTTTAAAATTTAACTATTATACACTAACGGACAATTCTTATGCCTACCCTTAATATCATCATATTCACCTATGAAATGATTTCTTTTATTAGTAGCATATGATTTTATATGACAATAATATTTAGTTTCCCAATTATGCTTAAATTCACATTCTTTACACGATTTAGGCAATTCTTTATCTACAATTACTTTTAATATTTTCATATTTATTATCTCCTTTATAAATTCTATTAATAAATTATTATATATAATGTAGTACACCTAATTTTCTTGCTACAATCTCTTTTAAACATTTCTGTTCCCAATCTATAAAACCTATTGGACGTTTTGTTAATTCATAATTTTCATTTATAAATATTTTATATTCACCAAATATAAAACAAATTTCATTTTTAGATAATTCATCTCTAGAAGTTAATACTCTTAATGCCTGAATAATATTACTTGTAGAAACTTTTACGATTATGTCTCTATTATTTTGTTCAATTTTCTTTTTATATTCATCTATTATAAATTGTGCCTTATCTAAAAGATTAAAATCTGAATATGGATTTCCTTGTTCACAGTAGATTATTTTAAGCATAATATATCTCTCCTTATCTCCATAAATAATGTTT
>Ga0209417_1006918_pt1 | contig 11296 bp, 9 predicted proteins | sample RifGroF2_FD_184002 | JGI IMG/M metagenome (GOLD analysis project Ga0209417, IMG submission 184002) | Groundwater microbial communities from Rifle, Colorado, USA - Groundwater F2 (SPAdes) (version 2) | ecosystem: Environmental > Aquatic > Deep subsurface > Groundwater | place: Rifle, Colorado... | reverse complement strand
TCACTGTTGCTGAGAGGTGTAGTACTAAAATCTTGTTCAAGCCGTCTTTCTATAAATTGTTTGATAAAAGAATTCTGTTCAGTATCATTTATTTTTTGCCAATCAGTTATCGAATTTATTTTTTCTATAAGCATCAGGTGAAGTTTGTCTTTCATCTCCTGCATTGCCGATGTGTCAATACCGCTGGTTCTTCTTTGTTGACCTAGTACGGGTCTTCCGGTTGGTATTGCTGACGGTGCTGATTGTTTTGTAAGCCGATCGCGAATAGACATTATATGTGCTCCTATTTATTAAACAATTTGAGGTTTTTTAAGGAATCAATATTTAAGTTGAAAGGAAGTTTAAAACTTTTATTTGTTGAGTTTGTTGATTCATGCATAATTACTACGCTATCTGTAAGTTTTGCCGCTAATTCCGTAAAACTGTCATCAATAGTGGAATTTGGAGCTATTGATGAAATAGGAACGCCTTTGTTAATTGCAGACATTACCGCAAAGTAACTATTTGGGATTTTCCAAAAAACTTCATGCCCAAGAGCATCTTCAACATCGTCTATTGTAATCTCTTCATCGTCATTATAACGGTTAACTACAAGTTTTATTTTATCGGTTTTATATTCAAGTCGTTGGAAAAGATCCATACATCTCTGGCAATTTCTTATAGAAGGCAGATTTACCATAGAAATAAGAAGAATAGCATCTGAAATATCAAGACAGGTAAGTGTTTTGATATCGAAACTGCTGCTCGTGTCAACAATTATGTATGCAAACATTTCTTTAAGCATACTAAGAACCGAAGTTATATCTTCCGAAGAAATTTCTTCTGCCTGTTCTACGTTTGGAGGATCTGCAAGTATATAAAGTTCTTTGTTTTTATATTTTTCGAGCGAACTTAACAAAAAAGATTCATCAATACGGCTGAGGTGTGTAACAACATAAGAAATATCAAAAGAAGGATTAACATCTAAAAAGGTTGTAACATCCCCGAGCTGAAGGTTTAAATCTACAAGACAAACACGTTTTTCTGTAAGTTCCGCAATTTTTAATGCTAAATTTGCTGCTATAGTTGTTTTTCCAATACCACCTTTGTTGCTGAATATGGAAATTATTTCTCCTATGCTATTTCCTTCGTCGTTTTCGAGCAATATTTTTGCTTTTTTTAATGCAGTACTTAGATCTTCAATCATAACAGGCTGGGTTAAAAATTCTCTTGCGCCTGCTCTCATTGCCTGTAGAACAAGGTCAGTATTTACATTGACTGAAGATACTAATATTACGCAGTTTTTATTTCTATAAGTTATTTTTTCTATTGTTTCTATGCCAAGATCTATATTTTCAGAAAGATCTATGAATACAATCTGTGGTTTTTCTTGAATTGCTGCTGCATATCCGGCAAGTATGTTATCAAATTCACCAATAACGTCTATTTGGTGAAATTGCTCAAGGAGAACTTTAAGTTCTTCTCTTGAGTCATAGTTGCTGTCAATAATTATCATGTTTAAGTTAGCCATCGTCAGACCCCGTTTACAACATCGTCAGGTTTTATTATTGTTGGAGTTACAAATATCATAAGTTCTGTTTCCTGGTTTGTATATGAAGAATCACCAAGCATATTCCCCAATATAGGCAGGTGACTAATAAATGGAACTTTTGTTTTTTGAATGTCCGATTTTTTTCTTATTAATCCGCCTATAACTATTGTTTGATTATCTTCAATTTCAACTGTTTGATTCGTAGACCTTGTTGTAATCTTATAAAGAGGGAAACCATCTACTGTTGCTATTGCATCAGCTGAATAATCACTAATATCAGGAGTTATTTTCAACAGGATTCTTCCGGAATCTTCAAGAATAGTAGGCGTAAAGTTGACATTTACTCCTACACTTTTGTATTCAATAAGTAATCCGCCATATTCATCACGACCTGTAACAACCGGTATTTGATCACTGGAAGTAAAAGTGGCTGGTTGCCCATTAATAGCCATAAGTCGCGGTTCGGCAAGAACTTTGGCAAAGCCTTCTGATTCAGCTTTTTGTAAATTCAATTGAAGATTTGAATTTGGTTTATCAATAATACCACTATATGAACCATCAGGATTGAATTTTAAATTATATGTCAGTTTTGTAAGAGCATTTATTTTTTGATCAGCATTGTTAATATAAAGTGTAGGTGATGTTCCTGAATTTTTATTGTTGGTTTTTGTAATTTCAACAATTTTTATTTCCAGCATAATTTGAGGAGTCAATGCTTCAGTATTATCAACAAGAGTATATCCATAAGCAGTAAAAAGGGCTTTAATTCTTTCTTTTTTTATACTAGAAGAAATGCGCCCTGAAAGTGCAACTTGCGTGTTGGTTTTGTCTCCAGAGTTAAAAAGCTCAATTTTTATATCATCGTTAGGTACTAGTTTCCTTACTTCTTTAACAAAATTATCAAAATTATATATCGATTTACTTTGAACGAAAAGATTGAACATAACAGGATCGCCGGAGCTGCCCCATATTATAAGAGAAGTTTCTCCGCCTGTTTTGCCGTTAAGAAGCATTTCTTTAGGAGATATAAAAACAAGATCCGCCAAACCGGGATCTGTTATTGAAATTCTTTTAATAGGCTCATCAAATTTTATTAGTTGTGACTTGCCGACAATTGCTTTTAATTCTGAAATCCCGCCTTTTAAACGGGTAGGAGTTTTGGTTTCTATTACAGAGAGATTTCTTTCGAGTTTTTTTGTAATATCTTTTGACTTGTAAATATTATTTCTGTCATTTGTAAACATTTGGTTATTAATGGAAACAGGATTTGAAGGAAGTTCTCTTATTTTGGGAATTTCCGCTGCAAAAGAGGCAGAACTTGTACTTAATGCTATTAATATTGCTAACAAAGCATCAGAAAAAATCAAAGGCGAGCGAGTTCTGAGGTTAAAAAAATTAATTGTTGTTATGAACATGTTTTTTATTAATTTCTCCTAGTTTGTTAGTTTAAGAAGGTTTTTCAGGTCTTTTGAAGGAACACTCGCTTGAGTATCGCTTGTGTCATCAAAACTTTGTTTGGATTTGCTGCTTCCGCTAATAACTTCTATTTCAAACTTTGGTTGTTCAGGAATATCATCAGGACTGATAACTCCGGGCAAGGAAGGAAGTTTCCCCGTTCCTGACGGAGGAGGAGGAAGTATTGAACCGGTTTTTATAGAATTTATATTAACAGAAGAATGTTGTCTATATATTTTATCATCACTATTGCCTCTTGTTAAAACTTGTAATTTCCCTGCCATCATTGCATCTATTACTTTTTGTGCAACAGATATAGGCACTAATACAGTTATACCTGTAGCTTTGTCAGCACTTAGATTTTTTCTGCCTGAAGAAACAGGAGAAGTGGTTGCAGCAGAACTAACGGGTTGCCCCGGTGCGGCAGGTGCAACAGGTGCGGCAGCGGCTGGATCTACTGGAGCTGGTGTACTTGCTGCCGCTTGTACTTCCGGTGTTGTTTCAAGCGCTATTATTTTTATATTTTGTGCAATAAATGAAGGGGGAGATTTTACGGCAAGAAGATCAATTTTTGACCCTACATATATATATGAAGCCAATCCCTGAATTGTTGAGGTTGGAATAGTAATAGCTCTCATTCCCGGAGGAATATTTAAGGTACTTTCACCGGCGGCAAGAATATCGTCGCCGGTTATAATTTTTCCTGTGAGAATATCTTGAGAAGCTGTTTTTCCAAGAACAAAATTTTCGTTAAAAAAGTAATCAGGAGGAAGTTCACTTTTTTTATATTCTTTTTTTTCAATTTTATTAATCGTAATAATTTCGCCGGATTTTATGTCTGTTTTGGCTAAAATTGTGTTGGTTGTATCTTCTACAGGCGCTACCGTCTGAGTTTGCATAGTTGCAGTTGCTGTGGCTTGTTGCGCTGCCAATTGCTGACTAAGCTGTGCAACTTGAGCTTTTTGACCGTTAACCATGCTAAAAACGCCCACAGTTGCCACTAATCCAAGAGATATAGCAATCATCATTTTTTTCTGATTTTTTTTTGCGCGCGCCATTTATTTCAATACCCTTGTCTCTAATATCTCTAACTCCTTGTATAGTTAGTCGGATTATTTTTACAAAACTTTAGTTTTTATATTGACTTGAATAAAAAATAGTATATTTGTCCGACTTAAATTTTAAATAATGTTTATTGTTGATTGATTTTATTAATCAATAGTATGAAAATAGACTTGAAAATAATTTTGTCAGAAGGAATAAAATATGTCAGAAATAAAAATCAATCTTCCTGACGGATCTTCAATGGAAGTTCCTCAAAATTTTACTGTAGCTAATCTGGCTAACAAAATTAGTGAAGGACTTGGAAGAGTTGCCATTGCTGCAAAAATTAATGAAAATATTGTTGATTTAAGCACAGTTTTAAAAAATGATGATAATGTAAAAATTTTAACATCAAAAGATGTTGAAACTCTTGATATTTTAAGGCATAGTACGGCTCATGTGATGGCACAGGCTGTTCAAAGAATTTATCCGAACGCAAAGATTGCTATTGGACCGACTATCGAAAACGGTTTTTATTATGATTTTGATATTCCTGACACTTCTCTTAGTGTAGATGATCTTTCAAAGATTGAAGAGCAGATGAATATTATTATTAAAGAAAATCAGACTTTTGAACGTCATGAACTCACAAATGTTCAGGAAAAAATAACTGAATTTAGAGAAAAAGGCGAGATTTATAAAATAGAATTGCTTATGGAATACGCTTCACAAAACCCAACACTTTATCTTGGCAAAAATAAAGAAGGAAATATTGTATGGAATGATTTTTGCCGTGGACCGCATATTCCAAACACAAAATTTATAAAAGCATTTAAACTTTTAAGTGTAGCAGGAGCATACTGGCGTGGCGATGAAAAAAATAAAATGCTTCAAAGAATTTATGCTACTGCTTTTTGGACAAAAGATGAGCTTAATGAATATCTTACAAGAATCGAAGAAGCAGAAAAAAGAGATCACAGAAAACTCGGCACCCAGCTTGATTTGTTCAGCATAAGAGAAGAAGTCGGCGCTGGTCTTGTATTGTGGCATCCAAATCTTAGCGTAGTAAGACAGATGATTGAAGATTACTGGCGTTACGAGCATAGAAAAAGAGACTATGAAATAGTTTACACTCCTCATATTGCAAAATCTCAACTTTGGGATATTTCGGGGCATAATGAGCATTTTAGAGAGAATATGTTCTATATGCAGGTGGAAGAGCAGGATTATGTGCTAAAACCTATGAACTGTCCTTTCCATATTCTTATATATCAGGCAAAAAGATATAGTTACAGAAGTTTGCCTTTAAGAATGGCGGAACTCGGGACTGTTTATAGAAATGAAAGATCGGGCGCACTGCACGGAATGACCAGAGTAAAAGGGTTTACGCAGGATGACGCGCATATTTTTTGTACACAGGATCAGTTTGTAGATGAAGTTAATAAAATAATCGACTTTATTGACGATACTTTGACTATGTTTGATATGACTTATGAAGTTGAATTATCTACCCGTCCTGAAGGATTTGCAGGAACTCTGGAAATTTGGGATAAAGCGGAAGCAGGACTTAAAAAAGCTCTGGAAGATAAAAAACTTCCTTATGTAATCAATGAAGGCGACGGCGCGTTTTATGGTCCCAAAATAGACTTTAAACTCAAGGATGCAATAGGTAGAACATGGCAGGGCGCAACAATTCAGCTTGATTTTAACTTGCCTATCAGATTCAATCTTAAATACACCGAAAAAGACGGAAGCATGCAGACACCTGTTATGATTCACAGAGTAATTTTCGGTACAATGGAAAGATTTATCGGCATTCTTATAGAACATTACGCGGGAGCTTTTCCGACATGGCTTGCTCCGCAACAGGCTATAGTTATTCCTATCGCTGACAGACACACTGAATTTGCGCAAAGTATTTACAAAAAACTCAGAGACGCCGATTTGAGAGTTGAACTTGACGACAGAAGCGAAAGCATGAATTATAAAATCAGGGAAGCGCAGAACAGAAAAATCCCTTATATGCTTGTAATAGGCGATAAAGAAATTGAAGCAAATTCTGTTGCCGTTAGAGCAAGATTAAAAGGCGATATTGGCATAAAAAATATCGACGAATTCATAAATTCCCTTAAAAAAGAAATTGATACCAAAGGGAAAGAAACAGTTAGTTAGCCGTCCTTTGTCATTGCGAAGGGTACCCTCCTTTTTTGATTAATTATCAAAAAAGGAGGGGGCAACTTTAGCTTCGACGTGGCAATCTATTTTAAAATTTTTAGCAATTTTTCGACCATGCTTGTTTTTATATAAATATACCCTTCTATGGGTAGATTTACATGGATAAGGGCGGGAGAAAAATATGTTTAGTCCAGATATGTACAGATATATCATAGATCCGGATAATGTCACGGATGAGAGTGTTGAAAACAGAAAAGTTTCCGTTGAAAAACAAGTGTTCAGGTATAGTATACTTGATCATGAAAAAGTTTTAAACGATTACAGTTTTTTTAGCAGAGTTTTTAAAGGATTTGGAAAAATTTTTGGAGTTTTTACTCCTCAAACAAGGTAATAAAAATATAAAATTTATAAAAAATTAAGCAACGATTTTTTGTATCGTTGCTTAATTTTGCAAATTTATGATGTTTTAGACAAATCTTTTTTATTTCTTTGCATACTAACAAATTGATCGACCACATGGGAATCCCATACTGTACCTGCGCCGTTTATTAATATTTCAAAAGCTTTTTCCGGCGCAAGAGCTGTTCTGTATGGTCTGTCATTAATCATAGCGTAATATGCGTCTATTACATAAAGAATTCTGGAACCTTGAGGGATATTCTCTCCGGAAAGAACGCCGGGATATCCCGTTCCATCCCAGTGTTCATGATGATGTTCGATAATATTTATAATATATCCGGTAGATTTAATAGGTCTTAATATTTCTTTTGCCGCTAAAATAGGATGTTCAAGCACCTGTTTTCTTTCATCTTTTGTTAATGGTCCAGGTTTTATAAGTATATTTTCCGGCACTAACAAGTTTCCTATATTATGTAATACGCATGCAACTTTTAATTTCTCAATTTCTTGCTCTGAAAGATTGAATTTTTTCGCAAGCTGCGTAACCAGATCAAGTTTTTCATTTATGTATTCATTTTTATAGACATTGTTGCATGTTTGAGAAAGTGAAAGATAAATGCATTTCATTATTTCAAGCAGATTTTCATTTTGAAGTTTGTTTGATTGCACGTCTTTTACAATTTGAGAAGCCGCTGGAATTTGTTGCTTAACAAGCAATTCTACAAATGTATTAACAATTAAATGCTGCCAATCTGTTTCTTCTTGTTTATTTGCGACTTCAACTTTATTTCGACCGTTTTTCTTTGCGGAATACATAGCCTGATCAGCAAGCTCAAGGAGCTCCGCGATAGATTCAGTGTGTTTTAAGAATGTCGCAACGCCTATACTTGCTGAAATATATAAAGAATCTTTAATGGGTGATTCCCCAATAGCGACTCTCAGCCTTTCTGCCGCAATAAGACCGCCTTCTACATCAATACCGGGAAGTATTAATGAGAATTCTTCACCGCCAAATCTCGCCGCAATATCTACAGAACGAGCATTTTTCTTTAAAATAACGCCTATTTGTTTAATCGCCTCGTCTCCTACAGAGTGTCCGTAGGTGTCATTGAGTTTTTTTAGGTGATCCAAGTCAAGTGTAACAAGAGTAAACGGCTGATTTAAACGAATCGCCCTTTCAACTTCCGCTGTTAAGCATTGATCAAAGTGTCTTCTGTTATACAAACCTGTCAAACCGTCTGTAATAGCCTGTTTCTTGATTTGTTCAAAAAGATTTGCTATTGTGACAGCAAGTTCGATTTGTCCTGCAAAAAGACTTAAGAAGTTTTTTTCTGTATTTCCTATGTCACTTCTTATAGAAATAGTTACAAGACAGCCAAAAGGATCTCCCTGTACTACTATTGGCAGTATTGATATAATCCTGTTCCCTAATAATTCATCAATAGCCTGTAGCTTTTCTTCTTCTATTTCCGGTACAGCACCTTCAAACAGTTTTTTAAAGCTTTTTGTGTTTACTATGTCCTTGCTTTTTAAGGCTTTTACAATAATATTATTTTCATTGCTTAATGGTATATCATAAGAAAATATAGAGCTTTGCAATATATCATGCATTTTTGCGGAAAAATTGTTTTCGTTAGCGGCTCTTATTTTAAGTCTTGTGCCTGATTCAAAGTTGTAAACCTGAAATACAAAACAGTATAAATATCCTAATTCATCCGATAAACCGTTAATAACTGTAGAGAGAACTTCAGATAAGGGCTCTGCCGAATTCATTGTGCTCCAGATATGTTTTAATGTCAGCAAACTCTTGTTTGCCTGATTCAATTCTTCTGTCCGTTCCGAAATCTCTCTTTCAAGTATGAGATTTCTCTCAAAAATATTTCTGAATCTTTTTCTTTCATCCATAACATTATCTTCAAGAACATTAACTTGATTCTTGAAGGTTTTTACTTTGTTGGCAATATTTTTAAACCAGCCTGCTGCCATAAATTTTTATAACCCGCTTAAAAGATATTTTTTGAATATTTAACCGTTATCAGATGTTTTTAAGATACATATAATTATTATAGTATAACATTTTTTATATTGTAATTATTTTATTCAAAAACAATTATAATATAAAGTTAAATATTTCCTGATTTTTTACTTGATTAACTCAAGAATTTTATCAGGAGTAAGTTTTTTCATGCATTCCATATTGTTGTCAGTTCTGGGACATCTTCTTTTAAAGCAAGGCTGGCAAGAAAGTTCGGCTGCCAGCGCTTTATGCTTTTCACCGTAAGGGGGAGTTCTTCTATAGCCTGTTGACCCAAAAAGCATAATTATAGAAGGTTTTTGAGTTGCATTTGCTATATGGGCTGGTCCGGTGTCAGGCGCTATTAAATATTTTGTCCTGTTAAAAAGTTCAATAAGCTCAAAAAGATTGGTTTTTCCTGCCAGTGAAAGATACTTATCTGTTTTAGATTTAGAAACTATTCTCTCAATAAGCGCTTTATCTTTTTCTGTACCTGTAAATATAACATTATAATCTGGCGCGAGCTTTTCCAAAAGCTCTGCCCAGTATTCTTCAAGCCAGTGTTTTGAATGCCAGATGGTTGCAGGAGAAAATATTATGATTTCTTTGTTTTTGTCGATATTTTCCAAAAGTTTATTTATATGATTTATCTCATCTTGGCTAACAGGAGGAAGACTGAATTGAATTTCGTCAACCGGCGCGCCAAGATAGGCTGCAGGTTCAAGATATCTTTCTATGATTATTTTATCGGGATCAAAATTATCATGAGCAGGAAGTTTTTCGTTTACAAAAATACTTGCAAATTCCCTTGTTCCGGCGTGTGCTATTTTTCTTTTTGCGCCGCTTAAAAATGCGATAATTGCGCTTTTAAACAATTCCTGCAAGTCTATAGCAATATCAAAATTTTCTTTTCTAATTTCTTTTATTATAGAGAAAAATTCCCATAAATTTTTTATGTTAAATCCTCTTTTTTTCCATTGCTGCTTTGGAAAAACATAAACTTTATTTATTAAGGGATTATTTATTAAAATATCAGAAGATTTATCTTCTATAGCCCAGGCAATATAAGCATCCGGGAATTTTCTTCGCAGGGAATGAAGTATAGGCGTAGAATGAACCACATCGCCAATTGCGCTTAATCTTACTATTAATATTTTTGGAGTTTTGTTCATAATACCTTTTAAATAATACTTTTAATGTATAACTATACCTTTGTTGTTCAATTATTTAGAGGAACAAATATTCAAGTTCCTGCTTTAATATTTTAATAGAAAAAATAATAAATAGATATTTAGTTGGACTATTAACAAAGCTGACGAAATTTAATGTTTAATTTAAAAAATTTAAGTTTGTATTGCAGACTTAAATATTAATTGTCTTGAAATCGTTTTGTCACTAAGGGATTATGTATAGTAAGAGGTTATATGCTTATAATGAGAAAAAATAAAGAACTTGATAATTCGGAAAGTCGTCTTAACTATTTAATTAGTATGTTAAAAAACAAATTAGACAGTGATGAATTAAATAAGACATACAACCGCTTGCTTGTAGAAAGAGCAACAATAAGAAAAAAACTTGAATTTAATAAATCAAAAAATGTATTAACGAATTTTTGCCAAAAATTGAATAAAAAACGACAAGAAAAGCTTATTTGCGATTATTTTAAAAACTAATCAGGCACCGAGAGCAAAGTTTTTAAACGAATTAAAGAATTAATAATATTTGATTTTTTATCAGGGAAGATTCTTGTGAAAGAAAAAACTTGTTGTGAAGATTATAATTATGAAAAGATGCCATTGTTTTCTTTTTATGGAAAACTTTTTTAACTAAATATTAATTTTCTTTTACAAAGATATCTAAAAATTAAAAATTATAATGTATACTGTCTTTTAATTATTAAATATTTAAATTTGATAATACTCTTCAAAATGCGTCTGAATATATATGAGTCAAGGAGAATAATGTGAGCAAAATATTAGTGGTTGATGATGATGAATCAATTCTTGAGCTCGTAAAAATAAATCTGGAATTAATGGGACAGGATGTTTTAACAGCGCTTGACGGAATAAAAGGCTTTGCTCTTGTAAAACAGGAATTGCCTGATCTTATAATCCTTGATGTGATGATGCCGGAAGTTGACGGTTTTACTGTTGCTCAAAGAATCAGACAAAATCCTGCAACAAAAGAAACGCCTATTCTTATGCTTACTGCTCTTGGGATGATACAGGACAAAGTTCAGGGATTTAATTCAGGTGTAGATGACTATTTAGTTAAGCCTTTTGAGCTTGAAGAACTGAAAGTTAGAGTAAAAGCTCTTTTGAGAAGATCAAGCTCTATGCCAGAGTCTTTAAAAACACCAGAAGTCCTTTCTGTGGGTGATTTTACTCTTATGCCGGAAAGTCTTTCAGTAAAAGTGTTAGATGGTGCTGTAAAATTAACCCCTATTGAATTTGAAATACTTAGTAACCTTATTCAGCATCATGGACAGGTTGTTTCCGCAGGAAATCTGCTTAAAGAAATATGGGGCTATTCAAAAGACGATGATGTGGAGACAATAAGAGTACATATCAGGCATCTCCGTTCAAAAATTGAAAAAGCATCTAATAAAAATTATATTGAAACCGTTTATGGCGGCGGTTATAAATTTATGCCTGAAGGTGTTGAAAAAGTTAAATAAA
>Ga0209417_1006917_pt1 | contig 11299 bp, 21 predicted proteins | sample RifGroF2_FD_184002 | JGI IMG/M metagenome (GOLD analysis project Ga0209417, IMG submission 184002) | Groundwater microbial communities from Rifle, Colorado, USA - Groundwater F2 (SPAdes) (version 2) | ecosystem: Environmental > Aquatic > Deep subsurface > Groundwater | place: Rifle, Colorado... | reverse complement strand
GGTGCATCAGCACGCCAATGCGGATAGTGATCGTTGTCTTGGTTTCCACGGTTACACCACGCGGAAAGCCGACAAATAAGCGCCGAACTGCTCCATTTGCTCCGGGGTCAGCCCGTTGACCACCTCGGCCAGTTTCAGCAACAGTTCAGTGCGCTCGCGACTATCTTTCGGCAGGCCGGCCAGCAAATTGACCTGCTCCAGCGCCGTGGTGCGTACTTTCAACATCCGGGTAATACCGGGGGTGTTGGTGTGGCGAAAGCGAGGGCCGACTTTCGATCCGTTCTTCTCTGCCGCTTCTTTTCGACTGCCACCATGTTTATTGTCCATATCTTTTTCTCCTGTAGTGTTTGAGTATTGATTACAGTATACACTAAATTTTGTTTACGGTATCCCCTATTCTTGCCCGATCCAGAAGTGATTGGGCCTGATAGAACGGGTGACTTCGACTTTGACGCCGCCGACCTCCCCCGGCAGATCGGGGGTTTCGGGGTGGCAGCGGCAGGTGTCGGCGACCAGGTTGTACTTAGCTTGATAGAACGCAACCCCCTCGGTGATCTTTTGGGTGGCAGTCTTTTTGGGGTTATTGTCAAACCAAAGTGTTCCGGTCATTTGAGCGCCTCTGTAACCACGGTGCTTGCTTTGCGAGGGGTCATGCGCACCAGGCCGGGGTGATTGTCGGGGATCGTCTCAATCGTTTTCGCCAGGAACGGCCGGGGCAGGTAGCCCGCCCGCAGTCCGGTTTCGACCACGTAACGGGCAGCGGTCAACTCGGCTAAATCTTCTTGCTGCTTGGCTCCGGCAAAGCGCAGCGCCTCGCCGGTGCGATCTTGAATATACAGGCAGTAACGGGTGGTCATTCTTGCACGCTCACTTTCCAGCCCTGGTCAAACGCCTGGCCGTCAATATAAACAATGACAACGGTGCCACATTTGCGGCAGTGGGTTTGAATATCTGGCGGGTCACTGTGTGTTTCGCCGCAGCTTGGACACTCCCACTCTGTCCAATCGTCTATGATTTCAGACAGTGTTTTGTCTGTCATTTCAACTTCGCTCCCTCCCGCATTAGGCGGGCGATCTTGTCGTTCTGGTTTTCCTGAGCTGTCGCCATGCTCTCGCCTACCGAATGTTCCCACGCTTCAATCGCATCCGTGACGGTGGCGAGGTGCGCCAGAAATGTGTCACTGATAAAAAACGGGTGGCCCTTGGGGTCGGCGGCGCCCAGGGTTGTGCGCTCGCCGCGGGCGTCTACGGCCAACTGCCAGCGCAAGTAAACGATCCGGTGCGAGGGCGAGAGAACGGAGAGGCTGTAGTAGCCCCGATCCTCTTTCTCGCCGCCGAAGTCAATCTCGCGATTGGCGGTCAGAACGAACGGGGTGCCCGGCAACTCGTGGCGCCGGAAGTGGAGCCAGTGACGGGCGTCTTGTGAGCCGGAGCGCGCCCCGTTGGCAAGCGTGAATTTCGCCAATCGCAGCATCAGCGGGCCGTACCGGTTGAGGCGAACGATAAGCAATTCGGTTGGAGGCAGAGATAGGGCGGTCATGACCTCACCTCCTGCTTTCCGTCTTTCCAGCGCCGCATAAACGGATTATCCTGGCGTGCGAACATTGCCCGTGCAGTCGCTTCGTCGGGCGCATAGGTGTATCCGGCAAACTCGCCGTCATCGTAGACCGCCTCAAAGCGAGTTTCAACTTCCAGCACCTCGCCGTTCAACCGCCAGGCTTGCAGCGCCGGTTGACGGCTGGGGTTGAGGCCCAGGGCGTGCCGGATTTCAACGCGGGCGGCTTCTTCGCCTTCCCCGCTGATAACGCTGGTCAGGAGCGCGCCCGATCTTGCGATTGCGATATAGTTCTTGCGGGTCATTTCGCACCGTCCTGCATCTCGAACGCTCGGATCATCAGCATCCGGCGTAATTGGTGCTTGCAGACAAACTGACGGCCCCGGTATGTGCAGTCGGGGCAGGAGCATTCACTCTCGCCCGTGCAGTATGGCCGATCATAAGTCTTGCGCATTGCCAGGCCCAGCGCCCGATTGAGCCGGCCTAAATCGGATTTCAGCGCACCCGACTTGATAGCCTTCTTTGCCGACTGATAGGCTTTCATAATGCCGCTCAGTGAGGGGCGAGAGCCATTTTCGATCTTGAAAATAATTTTCGTTCTAGTTTCCATGTGCTTTTTTCCTCTTGATATAGTTTACTCTAATCAAGAGAGAATGTCAAGCACTAATTTTCGGATTTTCGCAGAGCTTCCATTGCTGGCGTAACGGCTATTCCGGCAGATAGTAGTATCCGAAAAGCAACTGACACAAGATCGTTTGCGCAGCGTTCTGCGCTTTCGATTTCGCCGTCCAGCAGATAGTCCATAGTTTTTCGGTTTAACCCAATGGCCTCGCTCATGTCCTGAGCGGATCGGGCAGCGCCGTCTGCGCTCATTCGATTTCCCTGCCCAGGGATTGAACACAGGGCGACAACACACTTGCGAATAATTTTGCGCTCTCGATTGGTCATGTTATCCCCACCACAGCCAGGCGATCAAAGCAAGCGCCAGGATCAGCGCCACGGGCCAGAATATCAACAGAGTGCGCTTTTCTTCGCGTCCAGAGTCATACGTGACATTGGCAGTCAGTCCGGTGCGGTTCCAGAACAACCAGCCGACCGCGGCCAGCGCCAGGAACGACCCGAAGCATTGCAGGGCGATCATTTCAGCCCTCGCAGCACTTCTAACCGCTCGGATGACGGTATCGCCTCCGGCGTCTCTTGCCAGGTGGCAGGAACTTCAAAGTGGAGCTTTGCCAACTGTGCCCGATAATGCCAGGCGGAGCGGTGTAACTCCGCTTCGATTTCCGGGGTGAAGTAGGGCGGTTCGGGGCTACCCATCAGGCGCGCAAACAGCGCATTGACAATGCGGTTATCCCAACCGCCGTAGCGCATAACGACTTTCTTGCGCAGCAGGTGCAAGAGTAAGAGTGTTTGCGTGCCGGCGTAAATTTCACGGGTGGTCGGGTGCCACTTCCAGCGCCGCTGGCAGCGCGGACAGTAACCAGACTCTTTGCTTTCGTGTTGTTCGCCAGGTTCAAGCGTTAGCGCACAAGCGGAACAGACAGGGTACACTCTGCCCCAGACGGGATCGGTGCCCAACTCAAAATCAGGGACAGCCGCAGGCGCGGTGTGAACAGGTTTAGTCATAAGTTCCTCAACAAGCGGATCATCGTCTTTTTCTCCCGTCTCTGAGCGTGCCGTTGCCGCAGACTGCGTTCAATCGGGCCAGCAAATCTAGCCGTTTGAACTCCAGGTGCAGGTTCCCATTCAGGCAGCACTTGAATTTGAAATAGTCGGTTTCACCCTCTCCCTGAGAGGTGTTGATAGCGTCCACCAATGGCCCCTTGTAGCCGCCGGGAACGCCTTTGCCGTCGAGAAGCGAGAAGGCGCGGTCAAGCGTGTTGAGCGCCTGTTCCCGCTGGTAGTAATTCACTCGCCAGGCTTTATAAGACAACTCCACGTAACCCGAAAGAATGACGCGCTTGCCAACCTCGAAGTGAGAATTGGTTTTGAGCTTGCTATTGCGAGGCCGCAGGGTCTCGAAAACTTCCAGCATCAGTTCCTCTTGCATTTCACCGGCGTTCTGGAGGAACGACTGGAGCGTGTCGAAGATCGTCTCTACCGATATTTCGGGCAGTTCGCCGTTCTCCAGGTTATCTTGCAATTCCTGGTACCGCTTCTGCGAGGTGACTTTCTGCAAGTCCAGGCCCTCCAAAATACGCCGCCAGGCAGCGCGCTTGAGCTTCTTACGGATAGCCAGCGCCACTTCCCCCGGTGACTTGTGGCCCCAATAGACCCGGCTGTCCACCACGTCTATGTTGTAGTTTGTGCCGAAAACGCCATTGAGCAGGGCTTGCGCTTCCCCCAACTGCCGGTAAGCGTCGTCTACTTTGCTCATAGCCGTGTCGTAAGCCGCGGCCATTTCGGACGCAGTTTGGCGTTTCATCAGGTCAGACATTACGGCTTGCTCTCGAACATCGGGCGGAACCATGCTTCTGGTGCGTTCTCGACAATCCAGGCCAGGGCATAGGGTTTGATAGCGATCATCAACGCAGAATACATAACGTCTGGGTACTCGTTCGCTGGACGATTCCAGGTGACGGAAGAAGCGACCTTGCAGTCTGCAATGAACTTATCAACAATTGCTGTCGCTTGTTCTTCAAAAACGCCATAGTCATACAACATGCTTTCTAGCTTTTGTCGGGTAGTCATTTCGTCCTCTCAATTCCTGAGTTATCGCCCGGTTGGGGCGTTGAAAAACTTACCGGTCCTGCGCTTCGTCGCTTGTCTCAGCCACAGCAACCGCCCCGATCTTGCGGGCGGTTTCGATTTCGTCAATTTCTTCTTGCGCCGCTTTCGCCCGCGCTTCTGCCAGCGGGTCGACGGTTTCAGCCTCGAACTCGGCCCAAATATGGGCGGTAGTAACTTTCAGAGCGTCTAAAGTTGTGTTCATGGTTTTGTCCTCTCACTAAACTTGATTGATAAATAAAGTTTACCACATTCAAGCGTGCTGTCAAGAGGCAAAAAGCCCCCGGATTTTACCCAGGGGCTTCTCATGCAAACGGTTCGCTTTAGCGCAGCTTGCGTTCCATTTTGCGCCGAAGTAACTCTGAGGGCGCGTCCATGCTGTTCGCTTTTGCGAACCGATCTAACATCATGCAGCAATCGGCGACTTCACTGGAAATATCCGATTTCGTGACGTTGCGCTCGCCATTGCGTACCCAGGTCTCACGCATTGAAACGACACAACTCTCCGCTTGAACGCCTGCGTCTACGGAAGCGCGCAAGCTGTCCACCACAGAGTTAGCGCCAGCGGATAGGGCGGGGTGATTGGCGAGATAGGCTTCGGCTAACTCCCCGACCTCAGAGAGCAGCCACAAAAGCGATTCTAGCTGGTCTGGTTCTTCCATGCCGCGCTTGGCATAGTAATCGTCAATCTCGCGCCGTAGGGTCATAACGGTACTGTCCAGGCTTTATTACCGATATAGACCCAGCGGCTCGCTCCGAAGCGGCCCCAGTCGCCCATAGCGCCAGCCACTTCCAAAATATCCACAATCGCGCCGGGGTACAACGCGCCAACCGTCAACCAGTTCAGGCCAGGGCCATTCCTGACGTTCATCGGGTACAGGATTTTGACTTGCTTGATTGCCACCGGTACGGGCAAGTAAATAGACCGCTCGCACCCCAACCAGCCGCGAACGGGGTTGCCCTGTTCGTTGGTGCGCCGCCAGGCTTCGTCAAATATTGCTACTGGAATATGCACTTCGGCTCCATTGACCCCGGTCTGGTAGGGGTCATGAATAGCGACGTGCTTGATATCCATGCCCAGCGTGACAACAAAATGAGACCCGCGGAAGGTCTTTCTTTGTGTCAATCCGGCGTCCACTAAGACGCCATAGTTGATTAGGGCGATTCCGGCCTCACCTGCGCACAATTCGGCGTAGAGCGTACCGGTGTTCATGCCGACTTTCCAGGTGCTTTGCAAGCCAAACTTGCCTAAGACTGTCCGTATCTCGCTGGCGCTGAGATAGCGGTCTGTCCGGTTGCCGTTGGTGGCGAGTAAGTAGAATTGGTCAACGGTGGTTTCGAGGCCCAGGCCGTAACCCCGCAGGATCATGGCCCCGGCAGCCGCGCCGCAGTCGTTGTTGAACGACAATGCGCCGTCCTCTAACTGGGACAGGTAGGGTACAGGTAGGGTTTCCATTGCGGCTCCTTATTCAATGATTTTGAGTACAAGCGTAATGATAGAGATTAACAAGGCTACCAGCGAGATGCCCATTACAATGGTCAGTTGCGCCTGGCTGGCTTTGCCCGCAAGTTCCGCCCTGGACAACATCAGAGAGCGGATATCGGCGTTGGTATTTTCCTGGTCTTGAGCTTCACGCTGTTTGTAGGCGTTCCATTCGGTTAGCCGGACGGAGTTATCGTTGACGTCTTTCAGCGACCCCCGTAACTCATTGGCCGCGTCCATGCGCCGATCCATTGCGGTTAAAGCGACTTTTTGCGCCTCGATGATTGCACTCAGGCGAGTGTCAATGTACTCTTTGAGCGTGACATACTCTCCGCTGTGCTGCTGTTTTTCTTCTGGCATACAACTTGTCCGTTTGCGTGTAGCTATCACTTTTTGCTCTATTTCTGCGCATAGCTATAATTCTTTTAATGCACTTTACTTAATACATATTGTATTAAGGAGAATGTCACAAAAACATTAATCTATGCGAAAATCAGTCGGGCAATTGCTTTTCCAGGGCGCTGGCAATATCCTCGATCATGCACGCCAACGGCCCGCCCGGAAGCGGTTGATCGTGGTTGAATTTCTCCGGCGTCAGTTTCTTCAACTCGTCCCAGAGCAGGTCGCCCTCGGTGCCGTGAAGCTCCAACGTCACGGGCTGAGAGAGGTCGGGAATGTCGCGGTTAGTCGGTTGGGTGACTTTCAGCGCCTTGCCAATTTCCGCTTTTTCGGTCTGCCGTTGGAGCCGTCCGGCGATCCGCATCCAGCGCCCGATCTCCGAGATTGGCTTGCCTTTGCTGATACTTTCCAGCGCCGCCTGCAAGACAATCGCGTCGTGCCACTGCGGGTGCCCGTAGGCGTCCAGACTGCGGCCAATCAGAGTGAGTATTTTCGGTTCGTTTCCCATGTCAATCTCCTGTAGTTGTTTGGAATCACGCCAAAGTCTATTTTACTCTACTTGAACTCGTGATTGGCAACCGTCACCGCGACCTGATCCTCTGCGGCTTTGGTGGCCGGGGGTACTGTGGTGTCGATAGCGTCCAGCTTGGCTGCTTTGAGGATACTTTGCTTGATATATTCGTCAATGACATTCAATTTTTGTGCAATAGTCAGGGACGCGAACGGCACAAGCTCTCCACCAACCACCCCCGCCCGTAGCCCATTGGATACCAATGGCGGGCAGAACCCTCAACGACTGGGTCAAGTTTCGTCTTTTCGCCGCTCCAAACTGCGGTGACAATCCGTTTTGTGCCTGAGACTGAAAGTGTAATCATGGTTTAGCTCCTAATCTGCATCTACCAGCAGCCCGTAAGCCGCCAGCTTGGTTTCAAGTTCATTCGTTCGCGCTTGTAGGTTCGCAATCACGGCCAAAACACTGTTAGCCTCATCGTGATTAGCGAAAGCCCAGCCTGCGCCCGCCGACACATCTACAAAGTCCTGGATGGCATAATCCGGTGTGCCTGGCGCGGTGTGCGTGATGGTGGTCAATTCGTCGGTTAGTTCGGTTTGTTGCACTACTGCCGCTACCCCGAAAAAGCCGACTTTGCCAGCCGCGTCCGACATGATCTCAACTGAGTTATTGGAGGCGTCCACAAACAGGGCGTCATAAGCGTCTGTCTCTACCCGGAAATCAATCGTTGCGCTGCCTGTCTCGTTGACAACGACTTCGGTACTCGCCGCCCGGAATACCTCAGTCATTGACCCGGCTTTATTGACTCTGATGACTGCCGCTGCATGTTGCGCTCCATGTGTCGGGTCAGTCCAGAGCCAGTCTAAACTAAACGCTTCCTGGTCGACTGTGGTGGCGTCCTCTAGCCGTCCGAGTATGCGACTGCCAAAGCCCGCCGCGGCAGCCAGGCCGCTGGTGTTGTTGTCTAGGGTAATATTTGTGCCGATAGCGTTTGTCAGGGCACTGGTTACAGATTGCCCTAGTTTTCCGTCTGCTGCAACATAAGCGACGATTGCCGCGCCGATGGTTTGCCACTCCGTCAAATTTGCCGTTTGTGATGCTGCCCCTCTCACAATTATTCCGTACCTGGTTGCGCTGTAAATTGGAATATACAAATGCGAGCCGGTGACGTCACTGTAAACGTCCGATCTAAACGCCTCGCGCCATGCACCACCGTAGGTGGCAAAAAAAAGCGAGTCTGTTGCTGCTAACCCCGGCACAGTGTTTCCGAAAAATATCGCTTTGGTCGGTGTTGTGTCTTTCCAAACCTGGAAGCCCGCCCCTGATCCAACTATAAATGGTATCGCACGAAATGAGGTCGCGTCGAAATAGCTCATATCGTAAATGCCATTTCCGGCATTGGCCCGCGACAGCGCCAACCGCGCCAATGTTCCGCCGCTCGTGGAAGCCAGAGACATCACCGGATGCAGTACAGTGTACCCGCCCGTAACAGAGCTACTGGATCCCTCAATTGTCATGCCCGGGATAGCGGTTGTCGGGGCCTTGATATATATTTGATTGGCTATTGCCGTTGCCCCAATCCCTAATCCGGTCAATCGCAAATAACCGCTTGCGTCACTTGCCAACAAACTCGCCGCCGCGCCAGGGTTGGCGCTGCTCGTCACGGCGTGCGTGTGGGCCGCCCCGGTCACGTCGTTGGTACTGGCGACCGTGACCGTCCCTGCCCCCAGTGCGAACGTTCCGGTATTCGCAAGTGTCCCCGTAAATCCACCCGTAGCAATCACTCCCCCGCCGGTCATCGAGCCTGCAATCGAACTCGCCCCGGTTACTGCCAGAGACGCCGGAGCCGCTGCCGTGAGCGTGAGTAGCCCCGCCCCGGTCTTGGCGAGCGTGCTGTCTCCGAGTGTCGTTGCTGCCGTCCATTCTGCGATTCGGCCAGGGGTGCCCGACCCGCCAACCGACCCGCCCGATGCCGCCATTGTGATCCAGGCTGCGCCGTTCCAGGCATAGATCGTATTCGTGTCTGTTTCCAGCCACTGTGTCCAGGTGAATAACGGAGTGAAAGCCGCTTTTTCCGCCGCCGTGCCGTAGTATTGGAGCCTGCCGAAAACTGTGTTTGTCATACGCCAAATAGCGCCCTTGTCGCCTCGTAAATGACCGCGAACTCCGCTTTGGGTAGATCGTCTGCCGCCAACCATAACAGACAGGCCCGCCCGTTGAAATAACTGCCGCGGTTGACTCTGCCAATGTCCAGGTTTTCGGTGCTGGCGAAAATACTGGCCGGGATCGCGGTCACGTTGTCAACCCAGGTTCTGTCCACGCAAACAGAGAGCGAGACAGACGGTTCAAAGCGAAAGCCGCAAAAATGCCAGCCGCCGCTTGCCACTGCCGCCGATGTAGCAAAGACGCCGGTGGCCCCGTCTGTGGTTATTTCGGCCACAATTGCGTTCGCCGCACTCCGCACCAGGGCATAGCCCAACTGGTTCCCGGTGCTGTACCACTTGCTGATTAGCCCCTGTTCTGCACCGTTGGCGTCAAAGTAAAACCAACCGCCCAGGCTGAGCGCCCCCGTCACACTCAGCCCCGTTTCGTCGGGTCGGGTGGCATAATCGCTTACGCCGTCAAAGTCGCCGTACTGGACAAGCCCGAAATTGGCGAGCGTCTGCCCGGACAGATACAACATTCTCCCCTCGCCGGACAGGTCATAAATCGTCTCCGCTTCGGTTGCCGAGAACGGCCAAAGCCCGCGCAATGCCGGGAGCGACTGTATCAACGAGATCGCCTGCGCCATGTGAAAATTCGCCTCCCAGCGCCGCTGAAAGACGGTGGCGTTGAGGTCGCTATTTTGATCGTTGTATTTCTGAACTGGCATGGTCTAGCCGCCTTTCCCTGAGAGCGAGAGTTTGGCGAGATACTGTTTCAGCCGTCCGCCACCGCCCGACCCGCGCAATTGCAAGCCCCAGGGCGCGGTGTAAGTGACTTCCTCGATGTAAAGCGCCCGCGGTTCCTGACGTGGGTTGCCCGCTCTAGGGTAGCCGACCATCAAATCCTCGATAAACAACCACTTTCCCGGCACCACGTTCCAGGGCCGAATCCAATTGCCGTTGGCGTCTCGAACTCGCTGTGACGGGTCGCCTAACCGCTGATAATAGCTGTAATCGGTTTCTTGCGCGGCATAAACGGGCCGGCGATTGGCGTAAATCCCAAACGTCCAGGGCAAATCGTTCACGTCACCCAACTCTTTCAGCCCCTGGATAATCGAGCCGCCCATTGTCTGCCGATCTTCCACGCCTTCCAGGGTCAAGTAGGCGTTCTCGCCCACTCCGGTGACGTCGAACCAAAAGCCGTTGGGGTCTGCGGCAAGCACGGCCTTGATCTTGTTGGTGATCGTCTGGAAATTGACGCTGGAATTGGTGTAGACAAACCGGTCAAGAAAAGCGCCGTAGCCCAGCAGCGAGAGCGTGACGCTGGCCTGAGAACCGCCGCCAATCGAAATGTCTTTCGACTGCTGAGGATAGCCGTTTTCCGCCAGGTAGGTGTCGCGGTACTGTTCGGCGTCCGCCTGCTGCACCGTGCCGCCCGATAGAACCGCTTCCAGGATACCAAAGAGCGCCTGAGAGGCGGTGTCCTCTGCAAGCTCCGTTTCGGTAGTCGATCCTGTGACCGGCGGGTAGATTGACGTGTCCAATGGGCTGTAGTTGACTAAGACCCGGTTTGCCACGTCCATCAGCGGGCCGCGCGTGAATACCAGCGCCCCAATCCGCACCTCGACTTGATTGACAAACCCCTCCCAGAGCCTGTCGTTGGCGTCCCCGAAGGCGACAATGTGCCGGCCCATTCCGCTTTCTAACCAGTCGCTCAAATCCACGTCCGAGACGTTGAGCGTCAGTTGCGCCGTGGTGTAGCCGCCGTCAATGCTGATTGAATGCGTCCAGCCGCTTGATATGCTTTCCAAGTTGAACAGGAATAACGCCTCCGGGCTGTAACTGCCCGCCGCAATCGACGGGCGATAAACCGCTATCGTCATGCCTTGCGAACTGTAGTGAGACGGGTCATAAGTCTTGACCGGTGTCTGAGTTTGTGGCGTGACTACTGCCGGAATATGCGCGCTGTCACCCGGATCGCCGCAAAGCTCCGGCCCCGAATTATCAATCGCGTCAACCTCTCCGGTCTCAGGCAGCGCGAACACAAGCGGGCCGCTGTTGTCCGAGGCGTCCGCTTCGGCCCCGACTTCTGGCGACTTCACGGTTGGCCCTAAATTGCCGTAAACGGTTGCGATTGCGTTTGCAAGAATTGAGAAAAGAGTCGGCCCCGAATTATCCGAACTCGCCGCCGCTGTTTCGGGTGTGCCTGCCGCCACGGTTGGGCCGGAATTATCACTTGTCGCGGCCTCTGAGGGTGCGATTTCACCCAAAACGAGCGGGCCCGAATTATCGGTTGTGGAAGCCTCTGTAGACATGCCCTGTATGCCCACCAGCGGGCCTACATTGGGCGTTACTGGCAAAACAGGTACCTGGATACCCCCCGACACAAAAGGCCCCGTGTTGGGGCTTGTGGCGGTTTCCGCTATTTGCGCCTCTCCGCTGACCATTGCCCCTGCGTTGGGGGTAGCGTCCACTTCCAGG
>Ga0209417_1006915_pt1 | contig 11305 bp, 8 predicted proteins | sample RifGroF2_FD_184002 | JGI IMG/M metagenome (GOLD analysis project Ga0209417, IMG submission 184002) | Groundwater microbial communities from Rifle, Colorado, USA - Groundwater F2 (SPAdes) (version 2) | ecosystem: Environmental > Aquatic > Deep subsurface > Groundwater | place: Rifle, Colorado... | reverse complement strand
TTTCAGGGTTTATTGCTTGAAAACCATGAACGACTGTTCCGTTATATAAAGACAGTTTATTTTCTTTTAATAAAACTTTTGAAACGCCATAAAAATTTCTTTGAACAGAAATTTCTTTAAAATCAGTATTTTTTTGAATAAAAAATACAAAAAATTGAACCGAACAAAATAAAATTAGTAAAAAACTGTATATTTTCAAAGGAATTTTATGTTTGATAGTTGTATCTGAACAATGATAAGTACAAAGACCAATGAAAAAAGTCATGAATAAAATAACTAAATTTATTTCAAAATAATTATTAAAAATATACGGAGCTATAAAATTTACAAAAACACCGCCTAATACTCCACCAAGCCCTATTAAAAGATAAAATACACTTAAATTTTTTGGAGCAGGTCTTGCTTTGTATATTTCTCCGCAGCATATCATTGAAATTGAAAATAATAAAAGGGAATTTATTGTAAAAAGAGGTAATTTTTCACCTGTGTACGGATAAAAAAGCATTAAGGCTGTTAAGAATGGAGTTATAATAAAGAAAAAAGTTCTTTTATAAAACTTTTCTGAACCGAAACAAATTGCAAAAGCACCGAGATAAATGGCTAAAGGTAAAATCCATAAAAGAGGAACCGGAGCAATATCTTTTAAAATAAAGTTTGTAAAACTCAGTAATGTTATATTTCCTATAGCACTAAATAAAAGCCATATTCCGCATTTTGATAAAACAGGTCTGGTTGTTTCTTTTTCTTCTTGAATTTGTTCAGAAACGCAAGAGGGTTCTTTATGAGGGGTTCTTAATATCAGAAAAGCCATTATGCATATAATTAAGGATAAAATTTTGTACAAATATTCCCATAATTTAACAGATTGGCTTATTGTCAAATTAGGCTCAATTAAAAAAGGATAAATTAATAAAGCAAGGAATGAACCTACATTTGATAACGCATAAAGATAATAAGGACTGTCTTTAAAGGATATTTTGTGCCAATTTTGAGCAGTTATACTAAGGGTTGATAAAAAACTTACCGGTAAAGCAAGATAAAAAGAAAGTATTAATAAAATACTTAATGATGGAGGATAAACAGGCAGAATCCAATTTGCGCTTATAGGAATTTTAGCGGTTAATGCTGAGATTACAGCGTATAAAATATAAATTATTGCCAGTGTTCGGGGTTTTAAATAATTAAGCAAATATGCAATCGTATATCCTAAAAGCAATATAGCTTGAAAAAAGAATAAACATACGCACCAGATTTGAGCTCCTCCGCCATATTTCGGTAATATTATTTTACCGGCAAGGGGTTGGATCATAAATATTAAAAATGCGCCCAAAAACACACTTAAGCATAAATTTATTAATATAAAATAGTTTTTTTGCATAAATCCAATTTAAATTTTTAGTTTAGCTTGATTTATAAATATTGTAACAAAAAAAGTATTGTTTTTGAAATCATAAAAATAAAAAACCACTGCCAGAATAAAGCAGTGGTTCTATTATAATTATAAAATTATAAATTATGCCGGTGTTGTCGAAAGTTTTGCTTCGTTTTCTCTCCACATTGCAAGAAGAACGCTTGCATTAAAGATACTTGAATATGTTCCTATAATAATACCGAGAATCATGGCAAGCACAAAATCTTTTGTTGTTGATCCGCCGAAGAAATATAGTGCAAGAAGTGTTATAAATATTGTCAAAGAAGTATTTATGCTTCTTGCAAGAGTTTGATTTACGCTTATGTTGACGATTTCGTTAAATGATTTTTTCTTTGAAAGATATTTTGAATTTTCTCTTATTCTGTCAAAGACAACGATTGTATCGTGAACGCTAAAACCAATCACCGTTAGGATTGCAGTAATAAATAAGCTGTCAACCTCTGTCCCGAAGATGAGTCCCAGTAGAGAAAAAGCTCCGCATACAAATATTGCGTCGTGAAAAAGAGCAATAAGAGCGCAAATTGCGTAATCTATGTTAAACCTGACGGTTAAATATCCTACAATTCCAAAGAAACATAAAAGAAGCGCTATCATCGCATTTTTAAACAGTTCTTTTCCTAAAGTCGGACCTATTGCGCTTGTTTGAAGCGGAACATATTCGCCCAAAGTTTGTTTAACAACATTATTTACTTTTATTGTGTCATTGTTTGCTCCCTGACTGCTCAAAAATTTTGTTCGTATTGAAACAACGGTTTTTATGTCTGCATTTTTTTGTTGAATTGTTTTTGAGGTTTCTTCAGGAGATGTTTCTTTTCCCTGAGTTATTTTGCTGGATTTTTTTTCTGTTTGAATAATGGGATTTGTAATTCCAATTTTTGTAAGGTTTTCTCTTAATAAAGAAATATCAGAATCTTTTATTTCTTTATTAAATCCGTACTGAACCATTGTTCCTCCGGTAAAATCAATACCTACTCTTAAAGGAGCATGGCTTGGATAAATTACCATTGAATAAATCATTATTGCTATAGCCGGAATAACCAGAGCAAGCGAGAATGACAGCCAGAGCCATCTGTATTTAATAACATCAACTTTATTTTTTCTTTCAAGAACAGAATTATTCATGTTTTATTTTTCTCCTATATGTATATTTTATTGGTGTATTGTCATTGCGAGGAGCATACGTAGGATGCGACGCGGCAATCCATTTGTTGATTTAATGATTAGTGAATTGCTTCGCTTTGCTCGCAATGACGTTAATTAGTCTATAACGCCCAACTTGGCTTTTCTTGCGGTTGTTTCTTCAAAAGAAATGGCTTTGCCTATTTCTTCTTTTTTGAGTCCAAACCAGCCCGGATGAGTAAGTTCACCGGCTCCAAAGATAAGGTGCATGAAGTTTTTGGTTACGGTAATTGCTGTGAACATACTTACCAAAACACCTATTGCCAGTGTAAGAGCAAATCCTTTCACTATGCTTGTGCCAAACATATAAAGAATGGAGCAGGTTATTATCGTTGTCATGTTTGAGTCAAAAATACTTGTAAAAGCTCTTTCAAATCCTGCATTTATAGCAGCAAAAAGGGTTCTTCCTATTCTAAGTTCTTCTTTTGTTCTTTCAAATATAAGAATGTTCGCGTCCACCGCCATTCCTATACTGAGAATAAAGCCTGCAATGCCTGCGAGGGTTAATGTTACAGGTATAAGCTTAAAGATTGCAAAAATAAGCAAAGCGTATACTGTAAGAGCAATATTAGCAATAAAACCGGGAACTCTGTAATAAACAATCATGAAAAGCATTACAACGCCAATGCCGACAAGTCCTGCAATTTCGCTTTTGTGAAGAGAATCAATACCAAGTGTCGGACCTACGGTATTTTCTTCTATTATTGTAGCAGGGACTGGCAAAGCGCCGGCATTAAGAAGATTTACCATGTTTTGAGCTTCTTCTTTTGTGAAATTGCCGCTAATATAGCCTTCACCGCCTGTTATAGGAGTATTGACAACAGGACTTGAAACAAGTTCTCCGTCAAAAAATATTCCCAGAGGCTTTCCAACCATCTCGCCGGTGAGTTTTCCAAATTTTTTCGCGCCTTTATCATTTAAAACAAAGTTTACATGCCATTCGTTGCCTGTCTGGTCAGTTCCAAGATAAGCATTTTTAAGGTCTTTTCCTGAAATTCCTGTACTTGTCCAGGTTTCTTGATCGTTAAATCCTTTAACCTGTTTTTTGAATTCAAGATTAGCGGTTTTTCCAAGATAATCCTTAGCTTTTTGAGGATCGCTGATGTTTGGAATTTCTATTAAAAGTCTGTCTGTTCCAACTTTTTGAACTACTGTTTCTGATACACCCATAGCGTTTACTCTGTTTTCGATAGAATACAAAAGGCTATCCATTACATCAGGAGTGATTACCGGTACATCTGCAGTAGGTTGCGCTTCAAGAACAAGTCTAGAGCCTCCTATGAGATCAAGACCGAATTTTGTGGGTTTATTGATAATAACAAGAATGCTTGCAACTACCAGCCCGAGAATAAACAGGAAAATTAAATTTTCTTTTTTCATTTACGGTATGTCTCCTCGATACTATATAAAACGTTTTTATTTTAATCCTTCTAATGATAAAACAAAAATCAACTTTCGGTCGGGCTATTTTTTATATTTTTCAGAATGATTTTATAATCAGCAGTAATAAAATTCCTGCATTCTTAAATAAACATTAAGTTTTAAAAGGTTTAATAAATATACTATATGATTTATATATAAATCTTGCTTGTTGAAAACTTATCAACAAGGTTTATTTGTGATTCGTATTTTTAAAAAAACATTCATTTTTTTAAAAAAAGTACTATAATTGACACAAAGTCTTATTTTTAAAAAAAGTTATTTTATATTTAAAGTGAAAGGAAAAAAGTAGCATGAACTGGTTAAAAAATTTAAAAATCATCCAAAAACTTTTAATGTTAATTAGTCTTTGCGTTGTTTTTATCGGACTGGTAGGGTTTGTCGGTTATCATTTTACACAAAAAACGGCAGATGGTATGATTTCTTTGTATAATGACAGGGCATTGCCTATAGCATGGTTAAATGAGGCAAATGGAAAAGCCTGGAATATTAAATCGGCCATACTTGAGGCAATAACCTATCCGGATAAAAAAGAAGCACAAATTAAAGAAGTAAAAGTTAAAGTAGAAGAATTAAAAGGTTTAATTGAAGAATATAGTAAAACAAAGTTAGATCCTGATGAAGTTATGACTTTAAATAAACTAAATGAAAATTTTAAAATTTATTATCCTTCAATAGATGATATTTTGGTTAACTTGCAAAATAATCAAATTAGTTTAGCAAAAGATGAATTAATTAATAATGAAAAAATATTTTCAGATGTTAGAGCAAATATTAAATTTCTCGCAAAATATAATTCAAAAGTTGCAAAAGAATTAAATGAACAAGGAGTTAAAGATGCTAAAGACGCAATCGTTATAATAGTGTCAGTAATTGCCTTAGCAGTAGTATTGGCAACATTTAGCGGATTATTAATAGCAAATATGATCGCAAAACCTGTAAATCAGGTTGTAGATAACTTAAAAGAAGTGGCAAACGGCAACTTAAGAGTAACCGATGTCAATAACGACGCAAAAGACGAAATAGGCGTTCTTGCTCAGGCACTTAATGCAACAGTTGCAACTTTAAAAGGGCTTGTAGGGGCAGTTGTTCAATCAGCAGAAGACATATCAGCAAATTCAGAAGAAATGAGCGCATCCTCGGAACAAACAGCTCAAGGAGCTCAACAGACAGCAAACAGCACAACTCAATTAGCACAGGGCGCTCAGGAAATTTCCAGAAACGTAGAACAGGGCGCTGCTAATATTAATAAAATGAATAAAGCGGTTCAAGGCGTTTCAGAAGAAGCCAAAGTAGTTGCAAAAATAGGAAATGACACAGAAACAGACGCTAATACCGGCGCTGAACACGTTAAAAAAGCTGTAAACAAAATAGAAAGCATTAAAAAAGTATCAGAAGACATATCAGTAAATATTTCCGAGCTCGGCAAATTAAGTTCAGAAATCGAACAAATAGTCGACTTAATCAAAAACATAGCGGGTCAGACCAACTTGTTAGCTCTTAACGCAGCGATAGAAGCAGCAAGAGCAGGAGAACACGGAAAAGGGTTTGCTGTAGTAGCTGATGAAGTTAAAAAACTTGCCGGACAATCTGCCGGAGCAACAGAAAAAATAACTTCAATGATAAAAGAAATACAAAACAAAACCAATATTGCCGTTACAACAATGGGTAAAGCCACCACAGAAGTTGAAGAAGGCGTGCTTGTTGTTAATGATGCAGGAAAAGCACTTGAGAACATCATTTCTCAGGTAAAAACAACTAATACAAAAATTCAGGGAATAACCAGAGAAATCGACGGAGTAGCTAAAACTTCCGAAGATATGGTTAAAATGATAGAAAACATCTCTGCAATAACAGAAGAAACCGCAGCAAGCGCAGAAGAAATTTCAAGTATCACAGAAGAACAAACAGCAAGCCTTGAAGAAATAAGCGCAAGTGCTCAAACTCTTGCCGCCGTTGCAGAAACACTTACAAAACAAGTTTCTGTGTTCAAAATCTAAAATATAGGAATAAATGATAAAGACAAAAAGCACTTATTATTTAAAATAAGTGCTTTTTGATTTATGTATAATAATCCTTATTTTTGTTAGCTTTTTTGATTTTTTTTAGGTGGATATTTTCACCTTTTGCGCCGCCTAATACTAATAATTTGTGTTGTGTAAGATCCTTGCTTTTTAAATGTTTAATATTGACTTTATGTTTGTCAGTCGACATTTTAAGTATGCTTTTTCTCATATTAACCGTCCTCAGGTTTTTACACATACAGTTTAAGCTTTTAAAAAAGAAAAAACATTGCATTTTATATTTAAAATTTAAAAAAGACGGTTTTTTAAAAACCGTCTTTTTTCTTGTTATATATCTATGTTTTTAGCGTAAGCAGCGTTTGATTCGATAAATTCCCTTCGAGGTTCAACTCTTTCACCCATTAGTGTGTCAAAAAGCTGATCACAAACTATTGCATCGTCTATATTAACCCTTAAAATAGTTCTTGTTTCAGGATTCATAGTTGTTTCCCAGAGTTGTTGAGGCATCATTTCTCCAAGACCTTTAAATCTTTGGATGTTTACACCTTTTTTTCCTCTTTCTTCAACTATTTTGTTTATTTCTTCGAATGAATTTATTTTCACATCTGTTTTATCATCAATTACAAGATTCAAGCTCGTTTCTTCTTCAAGAAGAAACGCTCTTATATGAGGATAAGAATCTTTTATTCTCTTGTATTCTATACTATTAATAAGCGGTGCTGTAATAACTATAGGTGTTTCATCGTTATTAATATATGCAACGATAGAATTTTTACCAGAATCGCTCACTTTTACTTTTGTTTTGAAAGTTACTTTGTGGTTTGTAAGATATTCGCTTAATGCGGCGTTTAACTCTTCAAGGTTTTCAAGTGTTTCAAAATATTCAGATTTAGCATCGGAGCCTATTAAGCCTCTTATAACAATTTCCGGAATTACGCTTATAATAGGATTTTTAAAGGAATTATAGTAATTAGCCATGTTTCCTATAAGTTTAACCAGCTCTTCGCCCTGGCATGACTTTTGTTTTGAAGAATCAAACAGGTTTAAGTTGTTTACTCCACGACCTCTTAAAACTTTATCAAGGGCTCTGTCATCATAGAAATACTCTGAGGTTTTGCCTATTGTAAGTTTATAAAGAGGCGGCTGGGCTATGCAGATGTGCCCATTATCTATTAAAGGCTTTGCATACCTGAAAAAGAATGTTAAAAGAAGTGTTCTGATATGCGCTCCGTCTACATCAGCATCTGTCATGATGATAATTTTGTGATAACGGAGTTTTTCCATATCAAATTCGTCTTCATCTTTGCTTATAGTTATTCCTAATGCTTGAATAAGTGATTGAATTTCGTTATTATTGTAAAGTTTGTCGATACGGGCTCTTTCAGCATTAAGAATCTTGCCTCTTAATGGAAGAATAGCTTGAAACATTCTGTTTCTGCCTTGTTTTGCGCTACCGCCCGCAGAATCTCCTTCGACTATATAAATTTCGCATTGTTCGGGATCTCTGTTGCTGCAATCAGCAAGCTTTCCAGGAAGTGTGGAATTTTCAAGAACGCTTTTTCTTCTTGTTAATTCTCTTGCTTTTCTTGCGGCTTCTCTTGCTCTTTGAGCCTGAAGCACTTTTGCGATAATGGTTTTCCCGCATTTTGGATGTTGGTCAAACCAGTCCTGAAAGTATTCAAGGACGATGCTGTTCACAATGCCTTGAACTTCGCTGTTTCCAAGTTTTTCTTTTGTTTGTCCTTCAAATTGCGGGTTTGGAACTTTAACGCTTATTATAGCGGTAATGCCTTCTCTTACGTCATCGCCGGATAAATTTTCTTCGCCGTCTTTAATCATGGAATTTTTTCTTGCATAATCATTGACAACTCTTGTAAGAGCGTTTCTGAATCCTGTAAGGTGAGTTCCGCCGTGCATTGTGTTTATATTATTCGCAAAACATAAAACTGTTTCGTTATAGGCTTCGGTATATTGAAAAGCTACTTCTACTTGAACTTCATCTCTTGTTTGGTCAATATACGCAATGCTCGGGTGAATAATATCTCTGGTTTTGTTTAAATATTCAACATAGCTTGAAATGCCGCCTTCGTAGAAAAATATATCTTCTTTTTCTGTTTCTTCGTCTTTGAAAACGATTTTCAGACCTTTATTAAGAAAAGCCATTTCTCTCAGTCTTTTTGAAACGATATCCCTGTCTATATGTGTTGTTTCGGTAAAAATTTCAGGGTCAGGCCAGAAAGTAGTTTTTGTTCCTCTTTCTGTAGTTTCATTTTCCTTAAGAACAGGGGAAGTAGGCTCGCCTCTAAGGTAAGTTTGCTTGTACATCCAACCGTTTTTGGAAACTTCAACAATCATTTTTTCGGAAAGAGCGTTTACTACGGAAGCGCCAACGCCGTGAAGCCCGCCGGAAACTTTATATCCGCCATCCCCAAATTTTCCGCCAGCATGAAGAACAGTATGTACTATTTCAAGAGCTGATTTTCCGGAATCTTCTTTTACATCAACGGGAATTCCCCTGCCGTTATCTACGACAGTGATGCTTTCGTCTTTGTTTATGTTTACTTTGATTTCCGTGCAAAATCCTGCGAGCGCTTCATCAATAGAGTTATCTACGATTTCGTAAATAAGATGATGCAAGCCTCTCTGGCTGGTTGAGCCAATGTACATTCCGGGTCTTAGTCTTACGGCTTCCAGACCTTCCAGTATACGAATATTACTTGCGTTGTATTGATCAGTTTTTTCTGTCATTGTTGTATCCACAATTGAATCCTTATATTTGTTATTAGTTCATTTTTGTCATATTTTTCATTTCTAAAGAGAATTTTATGACGAGAAATCCAAAAATTAAAATTCCAATTATTGCTAAAATTTCTGGTATATTCATTATTTATCCATGCCCGTTTTTTCTAATTACGATTCGATTAAATTACTTTTGAGTTCCCGAAATACTTATTAATCGACAAAACCTCTCACTAATATTATACCACGCACAAGTTTTTACTTGATGAAAGTTTAAGTTTTTTATAGTATGTAACAAAAATAGAATATAATGTTTAATTAAGATGTTGTTAAAAAGTATAAAAGGAATTGAAATGGAAAAAGCGATTGAATGTTTGACAAAAAATTACGCAAATTTCTCAGGCAGAGCAAGCAGATCAGAATACTGGTATTTTGCGCTTTTTATTTCTATAGGAATTGTTTTATTAACGATAATAGACAGTTTATCAGGATTTTATATTTATAACAGTGAATCTAATATCGGATTATTCAGCGCTATTTTTAAATTAGCTATAGTCGTTCCTCAATTGGCAGTTTCGGTAAGAAGGTTGCATGATATTGATAAGTCCGGATGGTGGTGGTTTTTATATGCTATTCCAATAATTGGCGCGATTTGGATGCTTGTTCTTCTTTGTACAAAAGGCACTGAAGGCGAAAATAGATTTGGTTCTGATCCTTTGCAGGCTTAAATAAAAAGTAGCGAATAAAAATTATTTGTTTTTTATTATCCTGAGCAAAGTGAAAGATCTATCCTGATGTTTTTAAGTTTACGAGTATATTTTTTAAGCTCGTACTTGGGATGGTTAGCGTTATCAATGATTAATTTACTTTCGACTCGTTTGGTCAGCTTAATAAATGATGGAATAAGAACAATACCGTTTTTATTTAGCTCTGAAAATACTTTCGAGGTATTTCAGATGAACGATAATTGTCAAATTTTAAAATATGATTGATTATTAAAGTAGTTGATTTTATCAATGCGTAAAATCTCTGTTTTGACGTTACATGCCGCCTTAATAGAGGTTTCGCGTATTTTTCAAACTATTTCAAAAAATCACCAACGATTTAACAATTCAAACTATAAAGTATCAGAAAGATTTACCTGTACTTTGCCTACATCATAGCTTGTTAATTCTACGATTATATTGTTTATTCCTTCTTGCAGTTTTAACCCGCTTTTCATAACACATGTAATTTCTTCATTAAATTTAACCAACAAAGGATTTTCTGAAGAAATTTGCTCGGCTATCGTCTCTGCTCCTGATTTTATAATCTGAATAACAGAAGAATTATAAATAGTGTCATTAATTTTTACAAAATTAATTCCTGTTATAAGCCCCGGCGCTAAAATATTTTTTAAATCAAAGGCAATACCTTCTTCGATATGCCTCAAACTGCCTTTTTTGTAGATTTTTTTAAGTAAAAAACTTGGAAGAATTGTCAAATCAAACCTCATGTATTTTTTCAAAACTATCAAACCAGCTATTCAATAGATACCAGACTAAAAGTTTTAATATTTCCTATTATTATTTTAACACACAATTGTTCTGATTTATAGTCTTTAAAATCCTTACTATCCTCTTCTCTGTTCCATATTATTAAAGAAAGCTTATTCTCGAGTTTTAAAAATTCTTCCGGCAAATAAAACTTCAATTGAGGACCTTTTGATTTCCAAAATCTTCCAATCAAGTTGCCGTTTAAATAAATATCCGCTTTATTAAACTCCGCTTCCGATAAATCAAGAAACAGGGGATTATATTTATTATTATTTTCAACAAGTTTGAACTTTGCGCTAGCCCAAATCAAATAAGAATTTTCCGAAGAGTTTTCAAGGTCTTCTTCCGGAGCAAAATCCCATTCTTCAATCTGTGAAGTCAGTCCGCCTCTTATTCTCCATTCAATTTTCTGATAGGGAATAGTTTTTAATGAGATTATTCCTCTTGGCATGATAAGTTCATTCTGAAATCCTTTATCAAATCCCAAATTCTGCACGAGAATCGTTAGTTCGTTAGTTCCTGTTTTATTTACGTGTTTTTTATCGACATTAACAGTTATAGTTTCCGAAAGTTCATGACCATGTTCAAAAGAATGCGAATCATGCGCGTATATTTGTTTTCCGTTTAAATAAACCGCATAACAATGCTTAGCGTTTATTTCAATCTGCTCGGGAATGTTTTTAAGACTTCCTTTATACCAGAGATAGTCGTCATAAACTTTATTTGAAATACAATCCATCTTTTCAGATTCTGTTAATAAATCCCATCCTGAATAATCATAATCTAAATCTATTTCTGGCGTGCATCTAAAGCTTTTCCAGTCTATCAACTCAGGCAAAGTTTCTTCTTGAGAAACTTTTACTTCTTTTGTTTTCCAGTCCATATCATTATCAAGATTCAGGATTTTAATTTCCCCATCCTGACTAAAAGCGGCTTTTTCAAAATTATTTGTTAAA
>Ga0209417_1006914_pt1 | contig 11306 bp, 10 predicted proteins | sample RifGroF2_FD_184002 | JGI IMG/M metagenome (GOLD analysis project Ga0209417, IMG submission 184002) | Groundwater microbial communities from Rifle, Colorado, USA - Groundwater F2 (SPAdes) (version 2) | ecosystem: Environmental > Aquatic > Deep subsurface > Groundwater | place: Rifle, Colorado... | reverse complement strand
TATCGTCTTCGCATTGAATATCATCGACGCTATAATCAAGAAGTTTTTCAAGAAGTTCATCTTCAGAAAGTTTACCAGTAGCATGAATGACCCCTTTGCGTTCAAACATCCACCCAACGGCTCCATTTTCGGCCATGTTACCGCCTGATTTGGTAAAAAGGTGACGAATGTCAGAGACGGTTCTATTTTTATTGTCGGTAAGCACGTCAACCATGATGGCTACACCGTGTGGAGCATATCCTTCGTAGGTAGTTGCTTCGTATTGAGCACCTCCGTCAAGTTCGCCACAGCCTTTTTTTATAGCGCGCGTTATATTGTCTTGAGGCATGTTGACACCCTTGGCTTTTTCAACGACAAGGCGTAAACGTGCGTTTCCATTGATATCTCCCCCGCCTTCTTTAGCAGCGACGGTGATTTCGCGAATAATTTTTGTGAATATTTTGCCGCGTTTTGAATCTTCTTTGGCTTTTTTGTGCTTTATCGTTGACCATTTAGAGTGTCCAGACATTGTTATCTCCTGTTAAGTGATCACCAAGTATTTTTAGTTTAATGCGTTTTTTTAGGCACGCTTGCAGAAAGTATAACAATTAATAGATTCTCATCAATCTTTTTATGATCAGAAAAGGTGGTTTGGGATGTAATAATTTTTTATGTGGTTTGCTTGCTATAACTCATAGATTCGCTACAATTATTCCCAGGTTAACGTAGTATACAAGGAAGGAAATTTATGAGCGTTCAGTCGGTAACGTTAGAAAAAATTGTGGCATTATGTAAGCGTCGTGGATTTGTATTTCAGTCGGCTGAAATTTATGATGGTATTAATGGTGTGTATGATTTTGGTCCATTGGGTGCTCAGTTAAAGCAGATGATAAAAGCAGCTTGGACAAAAAATGTTACCAGTTTTGCTGAAGATGTGGTGTTACTCGATGGTTCGATTTTAGGATCTGCACAGGTCTGGAAGGCGTCTGGGCATCTTGATAATTTTAGTGATCCGTTGGTGGATTGTTTGAATTGTAAAAAGCGTTTTCGTGCCGATGATCCTGATATTAATCTTGATAAGGCATGCCCTTCTTGTGGTGTTAAGAATTGGACAGGGGTGCGTCAGTTTCAGTTAATGTTTCAGACAAACCTTGGTGCGTTGAGTGATGCGGCGAGTGTTGCTTATTTGCGTCCAGAAACAGCGCAGGCTGTGTTTGTTAATTTTAAAAATGTTATGACGAGCAGCCGAGTCAAAATTCCATTTGGTATTGCTCAAATAGGAAAAGCATTTCGTAATGAGATTACGCCTAAACAATTTTTATTTCGTATGCGCGAATTTGAGCAGATGGAATTAGAATTTTTTTGTAAGGGTGAGCAGGCAAGTTCGTTTTTTGACCTGTGGTGCGAGCGTCGTAAGCAATTTTTTATCAATCTTGGTATAACACCTGAGAAATTGCGCTTGCGTCCTCATGCTGCCGATGAACTTGCGCATTATTCAAAAGCTTGTTTTGATGTGGAGTATGAATTCCCATTTGGTTGGAAAGAGCTTGAAGGTATTGCAAATCGTGGTGATTTTGACTTGTCACAGCATTCAAAATTTTCTGGTAAGGAATTATCTGTTTTTGATGAGGCGACAAGAACAAGCTATGTGCCGCATGTTGTGGAATGTTCTGTGGGTGTGGATCGTCTATTTTTAACCTTATTGTTTGATGCATACTATGAGGATAATGTTGAGGGTGAAGTACGAACTGTTTTACGTTTTAGCCCAAAGATAGCTCCCGTGACAGCTGCGGTGTTACCACTTACCAATAAGCTTACTGAGCAGGCAGAGAATCTGTATCTTGATCTAAAAGCCAAAGGCTATAGACTTCAATTTGATGCTTCTGGTTCAATTGGTAAGCGTTATCGCCGTCAAGATGAAATCGGTACGCCAGTTTGTTTTACGTATGATTTTCAAACACTTGAAGATGGTACGGTAACTGCTCGAAATCGTGATACACTTGTTCAAGAACGCATAGCGCTTGATCAGGTAGAAGGATATTTGCAGCGCTTGTTAGCTTAGCATATGATTGTGAGCGAGGGGTGTTTAAACACACTCTTCGCTCACTTGGTAGAGGAGTTGTAATGAATATTGTTAGAAAAATATATGATTGGATGGGACGAAAAGTGCATTCGCCGTATGCAGTATGGTGGTTGGCGGCATTGTTTTTTATAGAGTCGTCATTTTTTATCATCCCTGTTGATCCATTACTTATATTATTTTGTGTATTGCTACAATAGCCTCTGTGATTGGTGGATTGTTTGGGTATTTTATTGGTGCTGTGTTATGGCAATTAGTAGGGCCTTTTATGTTAAAGTGGATTATTTCTAAACCGACTTTTTATGCTCTTTCCGCAAAATATAAAATGTACCAGGGGTGGGCTGTTTTGATTGCTGGGTTTACGCCGGTTCCTTATAAGGCGGTAACAATATCGGCAGGTTTTTGTTCGTTGCCGTTGATACCCTTTATTTTTTATTCAACGATTGCACGAGGGGCGCGTTTTTTTCTTGTTGCTGGGCTTATACGTGTATTTGGTGAGAATGCTAAAGTATTTATCGAAACTTATTTTAATTATCTTGTTGTTGCATTTGTTCTTATAGTTATTGGTAGTTGTTTAGTATTTACGTGATCGATAACGATCAGGAGTTTTTTATGATAACGCTTCAAACACCGCTTTTTAAAAAAATAGAAACACAGGCGCAATCTACACCAGGATGTATTTCCTTTTCTCAAGGTGCGTTGCGTGTTGGTGGTGTTCCCGGTGCGATTCGAGAGTATGTACGTGAAGTGTTAACATCGGACAAGGCTGATTATTATGTTAATGCTTTGGGGCTTATGTCTCTACGTGAGCGTGTAGCAAAGTATCTTTTGGAGCGACATGGGGCTGTGGTTGATCCTCGTTCTTTGTTCATTTCTCATGGGAGTATTGGTGGTCTGACAACGTGTTTATTAGGATTGTTGCAGGTTGGAGATGAGGTTGTATTGCCAGCGCCGACTTATCCAGTGTATCAAAATATTGTAAAAATGGCTCGTGCTGTTCCGGTGTTTGTTCAGGCTATGGAGTTGAAAAAAAATGTGATGGGTCAATCAGTTTGGACGTGGAATCTTGAGAAAGTAAAAGCTTCTATTACGCCCAAAACTAAAATGATTATTATTGCAAATCCTTCAAATCCAACAGGTATGGCGCTATCAAAGCGAGAAATTCAAGAGCTTGCACAGTTTTGTCAGGAACACAAAATATATTTGATGTGTGATGAGGTGTACGAGCATTTTGTTTTTGAAGGTGATTTTTATTCGGCAACTGAATTGGTTGCGCAGTACGATTATGTTATTCGCCTTGGTTCGTTTTCAAAAAATTTTGCCATGAGTGGATGGCGTGTTGGATTTGTTGTGGTTCCACAGTCCATGATGGATCTTTTTGCAGCACTTCAAGGTGCAACGGTGTGTTGTCCGTCGACCATTGGGCAGCATGCGGCGTTGTATGCGCTTGATCATCCTGAGGTTATGCAAGAACAATTTTTAAAAGTAAAAAAAGCACGTGATTATGCTTATAATGCGCTTGCCCCTCTTGTGCAATCATATGGATTTGAAGTTGCGTATCCATCGGCAAGTTTTTATCTGTTTGTAAAAACGCCTGAAGTTGATAGTACTAAATTTGTGTTTGAAGTGCTTGAAAAAGCACAGGTTGCTCTGGCGCCTGGCGCTGATTTTGGGCCATTTAGTTCAGGATATTTTAGATTGTGTTACGCTCGCGAGTTTGAGCTTGTTCAAGAAGGTCTTACTCGTCTTGTTCGTTATGTTGTATCCACAAGGTAACCTTATTCGTATCATTCAATGTTTACATCCTTCGATACGATGAGCATAAAACATCGTATCGAAGGATACGTATTTTTTCTTGTAGTTGGAAACGTAGTTATTTTGTTGCGGCCCACAGTATAAAATCATTGACCCATGCAGTGTGTTGTGATGTGGGATATTTTTGCAATTTTTCTTGTGCTTGATGCATGATGGTGGTGTAGTTGGTATCAGATAACATTCCTGTTTGTGTTTTGTGCAAGAGTGTGTTGCACAGGGTGGTAAAAAGATCGTACGCATTTCCCATGGCATAACAAAAAAGAAGATCGGCAAGCGCCGTGTAATCAATTGGGTAGATAGTTGTGATATGTTCATAGAGTGCAATGGCTTCTACCCATCGCTCATTATGTTCATACAATTGTGCGGCCTGTGTGTAACGGTCTTTGGCAAGTGTATCTTCGAGTGCCCATAAAATATCACCTTCAAGTTGTAGTTCGTAAGCACGATCAGGAAAAGAGTGTGCGAGCAGGCGACAAACTCCTAATGCTTTTTCTCGTTCGCGCCGTGCAATAAGTTCAGCAATTTTAAACCAGGCGACGCTTGCTCCTTGTATTTCTTGTTCTATCATAGAATCCCCTTTTCTCCCTAAAAACATCAAAAAATAGTTTTTATTCGTACTTACTCTACCTGTTTGAAAATGATTCATACTAATGTTATACTGCCTTGAATCGAATATGTAAACATAAAAATGCACAAATTGCGTAATTGTTTAGGATCATACTGTGACAGAAATAATACATGAAGAAATAAAAAAACGGACCATTTCGCCTGATGCTCAGGTGATCGTTGAAAAAAAAGATACACTTAATAATGCTCGAGAAATAAAAAAGATGCGAGTGAGGGAGCGGCTTGATTTGCTGCTTGACGCGCACAGTTTTCAGGAATGGGATCATTTGGCGGTTTCAAGTATTATTGACAAAAAGGAAATTACTGATGGTGTGATTACTGGTTTTGGAACCATCAATAAGCGAAAGGTTGCAATTTATGCACAAGATTTTTCGATTAAAGGTGGGTCGCTTGGAAAGCGCCATGCAGAAAAAATTTGCAAAATTATGGATATGGCCGTTAAGGTAGGGTGCCCTATAATTGGCATTATTGATTCGGGCGGTGCGCGTATTGATGAAGGGATTCATGCGTTGGCTGGGTATGGATCTATTTTTGCGCGCAATGCACGTTATTCTGGTATTGTTCCTCAAATATCACTCATATTGGGGCCGTGCGCCGGAGGGGCAACGTATTCTCCATCTTTGACCGATTTTATTTTTACTACTCAAGGGATTAGTAATCTTTTTATCACGGGCCCGCAAGTTATTGAAAAAGCATTGCATCAAAAAATTACTAAGGAAGCTTTGGGCGGAGCGATGGTGCATGCAAAAACGTCGGGTGTTGCTCATTTTGTTGCTCAAACCGAAGCGGATTGTTTTCAGATGCTTAAGCAGCTTTTTGAATATCTTCCTAATAATTATCTTGATGATGTCTCAATGCGTGCTTATGATCAGACGCTTGAGTATCCTGATCCTTGTGATCTTGTGCCTGCAAATTTTTCTCAAAGTTATTCTATAAAGCGAGTGATTCAAGCCCTTGTTGATGCGGACTCCTTTTTTGAGGTGCATGAGCTATTTGCGGCAAATATGGTAACGGGGTTTGCTTTTATGGGTGGGCGCGCTGTGGGTATTGTTGCAAATCAGCCGTCGGTAAAAGCTGGTACCATTGATATTGATGCCTCATGCAAGGCTGCTCGCTTTATTCGTTTTTGTGATTGTTTTGGATTACCTGTTGTGACTTTGGTAGATGTGCCGGGATATCTTGCTGGAGTTGATCAGGAGCATCAGGGAATTATTCGGCATGGAGCTAAATTATTGTATGCCTACGCAACCGCTACGGTTCCTAAGATAACGGTAGTTTTACGTAAAGCTTTTGGTGGCGCTTATATTGCAATGGGGAGTAAAGATTTAGGAGCTGATGTTAATGCGGCGTGGCCTCAAGCTCAAATTGCAGTTTTAGCAGCTTCCGCGGCGGTACAAATTTTGCATGCAAAAAAAATAGCAGCTGCACCACAGGATGAACAAGCGCAGATGACTGCGGATTTAACTCAGCATTATGAAGAAACATTTTTAAATCCAACCGTTGCGGCGCAGGCTGGTTATATTGATGCAATTATTAAACCATCAGATACGCGTAAGTTTATTATTGATGCATTGGCAATTACCGCGTCAAAAATAGATCGTCAATTACCGCGCAAACACGGAAATATTCCTCTATAATTTTTGTAAAAAAAATACAAAAAAATTGTTTCTAAAGCCTCCCTGCTTTTTTTTTTGAGAGTATTGCAAGTGCGGGCCTTCTTGGTATACCATAGAAAATGAAACGTTACCTTGACTTTTACTAAGTCATTGATTTATGAATGATATGTTTGTTATTGTGTAACAAGGTATTATAATACCGTATGTTAAACGAAAGGGGGATGGTTTTTGGGTATTGGGTTGGTAAGTGGTATGTTATTAATCAATGGGAGAAAACAATGAAATTATTGCGAAGTAATGTAATGGTATGGTGTACATTTTTTATTGCGTTAAATGCACCGTTACTAGGTGATACTGCTGCTACAAAGTCGGCATTCAGTTCACGTATGGATGCGCTTAAAAGAGGTTTTTCGGCGCTTACGGGTAAGCAAGCTCCGGTAGATGAAACTGCTTCTGAGGTTGCAATTCAAACAGAATCTACACCTGAAGTTGTTGCAGAGAAAATTGAAGCTGTTGATCCTGCAAAAGTTGAAGTAAAAGTTAATATTCCTTCTTATTATATTAAGGAAGATGGTAAGTTTTCTGATATAGCTTGTGGTAGCACTCGCGATGGAAAGCTTGTTGTATATGCGTTAGATGAAAATGGCAAGCTCTTTAGCTTAGATTATAAAAGCACCGGAAAACCATGGGATGATTTTACGACAAAAGCATTGAGTGGTGTTGATTTAAAGTTTATAGCGATTTCACATTCCTCTGATGGCAACTTTGTTGCATTGGATGAAGAAGGTCGTCCTTATAGATTTAATCAACAAGAAAATGCTTGGATTGGTATGCCCTTTGTTATGGCTAAAGACGGTGGTGAAGAGCCAAGCTTTGAAGATATTGCAATCGCAAACGACCATGTAGTGTATGCTGTTGATGATAATCAATTATATTTTTTATCGGCAAAGGGTTGGGAATTACTTGATGATAATACTGCAAGTGTAGCTGCTTCTGTAGATGGTACACTTACGGTATTAAATCCTGAAGGTTATGCTTTTTTATATCAAGGTACAGATGAAGGTTGGAAAAAATTAAGTAGCGATAAGTTTGTTTCTATTGCTGCTGTTCGCAGAGATCTTGTTATGGCCCTTGATGCTCAATATGGCTTATGGCAAATGGAAGGTGAAGTATTAAAGCCAGCATTGGGTGAAAATGGTGAACAGGTAAGAGGGTTTGCCAAAATGGCTATTAATGCAATTGGTACCATTGCGGCTCTCGATGCTGATGGTGTTGCTTATCGTTCAGGCAATGAAGGTGTCAAGGTTGTAACAGAAACAGAAGTTATAACCAATGAAGATGGTTCAAAAGAAACGTTGGTGAGCGTGACTGTAGAACCAGCAACTGTTGATAAAAAGATTGAAAAACTTGATATGAAGAAATTCAAGGAACAAAAAACTAAGAAGCCTAAATCACGCCTTAAGGGTAAATTGAAAAAACAAAAAAGAGTTACCAAAAAGGGTGGTAAAAAAGTCAAAAAGGACAAAAAGGCTGGTAAGAAAATAGACAAAAAAGAGCAAAAGGCTAAAAAAGCTACAAAATCAAAGACGCCAAAGAAGGCAAGTAAAAAAGCTACCAAGAAAGTAGTTAAATCAAAAGATGTTAAAAAATCTGGTAAAAAAGTAGTTAAGTCAAAAGGCGCAAAAAAATCAGCTAAAAAAGCTACAAAATCAAAGACATCAAAGAAAGCAAGCAAAAAAGCTACCAAGAAAGTAGTTAAATCAAAAGATGTTAAAAAGTCTGCCAAAAAAGGCGTCAAGTCAAAAGGTGCTAAGAAGTCTACCAAGAAGGCAGAAAAAACAAAAACACCTAAGAAATCAGCTAAAAAAGCTACAAAATCAAAGACACCAAAGAAAGCAAGCAAAAAAGCTCCAGCAAAAGTAGTTGAACAAGAAGAAAAAGAAGTTGCTCCAGTTGAAGAAGAAACAAAAGAAGTTGCGTCAATTGAAGCAGGCGAAGCAGATGTACAAGAAGCTGGTGATAATCAAGAAAATTAATTGGTTATAAGCACAAAAAGATGCTACTGTGCCCCCGTTGAAAGATGGGGGCATTTATATTAGTTGGAGTGGTTATGAATATTCTTGGATTTTTGAAAATTAATAATTATGCTTTTATTTTTTTTCTGGCGAGTGTTTTTTGTTATAACAGTGTTATTGCATCTGGTATGTTGGTGTATATTGATGGGACATCCTCATCGGGTAAATCAACGGTATCGCGGTTGCTTATTGATGAGCTAAATAAGGATAGTATTAAACCATTTGAACATCGTTCTGATGATAATTTTGATAATTATGAATATAAAAAAAGTAAGGGGTTGTTGACTGATGATGAAGAGAGCGAAGCCTCAACGGTGGTGGAGGATGATAATGAAGATGACGATCCATTGGATGAGTATCTTTATTATTTAAAAGATCTTGTTCATGAAGGGAATAATGTTGTAGGGGAGGTTGCAATTCGCGATAAGGATGACATGCGCATATTTAAGCGCATATTGGGAAATAAGCAACGAAAGGTTATAGAACATTTTTATCTTGCCATGGTTTTTTGTCCATTAAAAGAAATTGTTCGTCGTGTTGAAAAGCGTAATCGATCCGGGGATAAAGACGAAAAGCGATCTATTTATCAGGCTGTTTGGCAGTTTGCACATATGTTTAAAGTGACAAAATGCAAAACAAAAAAAACGATCGATTCATATACTAAAAAAGATTTAGAAAAAATATTAAAATCACTTAAACAAGAATTGATTGTGGAAAATAAGAAAAAACATAAAAAGGATGAAAAAAAAGATGATATTGCAGATATTTTGACAACCATGCGCAAAGCGTTATCACCAAAAAAGGGCCGAGTTGCTTATTTAGAGCCTCGATTTGCACATGATCTGGTTGTTGTAAATAAAGGAAATAATGGTGCTCAGCAGATTGCAAAAATAATTTGTTCTGCGGTTAAGCAACATTCACCATCATTTTTTAAGAAGGTGGCTGCAAGTCGACCTGTTGCTGCTTTTGTTTAAAGCTTTGGTTTTATATGGTAAATGCATTGGGAATGTGTTGTATGCTATAGTTTGTTTCTGATCCAACGATAATGATGACGTCAAATCGTAAACTCATATTTTTTATAGCATGTGAAAGAATAAATGATGTTGCTGCGCGACCAATTCTGCGTTGTTTTGTAATGGTAATAGTTGCGCCGAGGTTGAAAGATGCTTGTTTTCGTGTTTTTACTTCAACAAAAACGATGCTTTGCTCTTTGCGAGCAACAATGTCTATTTCCCCAAGACGTACTTGGTAATTTTTAGTAATAATGGTAAAGCCTTGTTGTTCAAGCCATTTTGCTGCGAGCGCTTCACCTTGGTCTCCAAATAATCGTCTTGGGGTTATCATCGTTGTTAGCGTGTAAAAAGGTTAAAAACTAAATGTTTGTTTGTGTAAAAGTGCTTGTGCCATATGGGTAAATTGAGACTGAGGGAATTTTGTGGCAAGCACATTCATATTTTCTTTAACTAAAGCAATGTTGTGTTGTTTTTGTGCAAGTTGGCTTTCAAGGTACAAAAGGCGTGCTTCGAGTGCTGGATTTGAGGTGAGATACATGGTTTTAACGTGTGTTAGACGTTTTTTTGCAGCATCTAATTCACCTTTGCGTAGATAAAAATTAAATACATACAATTCCTTATCAATTAATTTTGACTCGCATGTTTTGTGAATATCTTTTACATCGTTTGAGTAGGCGTTAAATGATGGATACTCAAGATATTCTTTGCAGAGCTTGATTGTTTCTTCTGTTTGTGTTTGATCGCAATCGGTGCGGAGTGTTTGGTAAAATTTTGAAAGAATGGATTGATACTTTGCATATTCGGCACGTTTATCTGATGGATAAAAGCTGCTATAGTGATCGTATAATTCATACGCCGAAGGATATTTTCCTTCTTTAAAGTAAACTTCGGCTAGTAACAGTTTGTATTTTGCAATATCGGTACGATCAGGATTTTGTACGATAATTTTTTCAAGGTATTCAGCGGCAAGGTCATGTTTTTTTTGCTTTACAAAAGCAAGCGCCTTGGTGCGAAGCTCATCAAATGTTGGAGCTTCTTGTTTTTTTTGTTTTGCACATCCTGAAACAAGAAGTACCGTCCCAACGAGTATAATAGTTTGTAATGCTTTGGTTTCCATACTAATCCCTTATAATAAAATAAGCAGGTTATTAACACTGCCTTTATTGTAGACAAAAGGTGTAAAATGCCAAGTAATTATTATGAATGTGCAAATATAAATTATTGCTCAAAGCGTGACAGGGTGTTGTTTTTTCTGTAGACTAAAGTTCTGCTATTTTATTGGACAGGTTTGATGATTTGCTGTAAGGAATAAAAATATGGAACATAAAGATCAGATTCTTGATCATGATGGCGTGTCGTCTGCATTGAGTGAACATGAGGTTCGTTGCGAAAAAGTAAAAAATATGCAAGCTGCGGGTATTGACCCATGGCCATCGTATAAAAAAGTTTCGACAACGCTTTTGTCGGCTAAGGAAGATTTTGAAAAAAATCCAGAGCACGTACAAGAACAAGCTTTTGCGGGTCGTATTGTTGCTATGCGCGATCATGGAAAATCTTTTTTTGGCCATATTCAAGATCGCAGTGGTAAGGTGCAATTTTATCTTAAAAAAGATGAAGTTGGCGAGTCTGTCTTTGATTTTGTAAAACAATATATTGACCTTGGTGATATTGTTTGGATTAAGGGAAGTCTTTTTAAAACTAAAACCGGTGAAATAACCATTAAGGTTCAAGCATTTGAATTGTTGAGTAAATGTTTGCATCCATTGCCAGAAAAATTTCACGGATTAACGGATATTGAACAACGTTATCGACAACGTTATTTAGATTTGATGAGTAATCCAGAAAGCCGCGAAAAATTTCAGTGTCGTTCTCGGGTTATTCAGTCCATTCGAAATTTTTTATTGGATCGTGATTTTATGGAAGTTGAAACGCCGATGTTGCATACGCTTGCCGGCGGTGCTATCGCTCGGCCATTTGTGACGCACCATAATGCATATGATATTGATTTGTTTTTGCGTATTGCGCCTGAGCTGCATCTTAAACAATTGGTGATTGGTGGATTTGAACGTGTGTTTGAAATAAATCGTTGCTTCCGTAATGA
>Ga0209417_1006913_pt1 | contig 11307 bp, 8 predicted proteins | sample RifGroF2_FD_184002 | JGI IMG/M metagenome (GOLD analysis project Ga0209417, IMG submission 184002) | Groundwater microbial communities from Rifle, Colorado, USA - Groundwater F2 (SPAdes) (version 2) | ecosystem: Environmental > Aquatic > Deep subsurface > Groundwater | place: Rifle, Colorado... | reverse complement strand
AAAGCTCATCAGGAACTCAGCGCGAACGGGTTTTGGAATATTTTATTATTGTTTTTACACTGCTAGAAGTAACTATTATAAAAAATTAAACTTTAAAAAATATTACCCACACTTATTGAGCACATACCCTAAAAACCAAAAAACTATTGCTATTATAAACTTATATTTGTCAGTATTGTTATTGAAGGAAAATGTTAATATTATTAATAATAAAAATGGAGGATAAACTTATGATAAAAAAAATACTAATCTTTACAACTTCTATGCTGCTTTCTGCAAATGCTAAATGCGACTGGGGATACATTGATATTTACAATGAAACTGGTGAAGATATTAACGTATTATTAAACCGTCATAATAATATACCTATTACTCCTACGCCTACAGGTGAATTTAAATTAGAAAAAGGAAAAATGAAACCTGCTAAACTTGGGGCCTCAAAAAAAACCTTGATGAATGTCCAATTACCTGATTCTTATGCAGACATTACAGTTATATGGACCCAAGGCGACAAAGGATACAAAACAAGAAGACTCATAAGACCAAACAGCATATATTTAAGAAAAAATGGCGAATATCTTACATGGGATCATAAGGACAGCTTGTTCCCAACAGAACATAAAGAAAAAGCAAGATAACAATTTATTTAAAACTCGTTTATATAAATTCAAATTTATTTATAATAAACTAAGCTTCAACTATAAATCTTACTAATAACTAATTAACAATACTAAATGCACTATTTTGGTTCTCACTTATCTTTAACCTCTATATTTTCAACATCAACTCTATCCAAAAGCCCATAATCATAACCAGATTTACTTTTATTATTTCTTTCTCCACCCAAACCATCTGACGTCTTACTATTAAATGTTTTTAAATCCAAACTCAAAACCTCGTCTTCGCTTTCAAGCTCACTCTCAGAAACAAGACGATCTTGTCCAAGATTATCCTGCTCAAAATTATCCCTCACAAGACTCGCCTCCAAAATACTTTCTTTCTCAACACTACTTTGAACAAGACAGTCTTGTTCAATATTATCATTAACAAATATGTCATGATTTTCAATATTAATTAAAGTATTTAAATTATCATCAAGACAATCATTAAAACTATCTACTTTAAAACTCAAGTTTTCACACCTAATTAAGCAAATACTTAATAATAAAACAAAAGAAAACTTTAAAAAAACTAATTTTTTTATAAACATAAAACCCCTCTTTGAATTTTCTTAAATTTAGATATTACAATACCAATAAACCTCACCAATTTTAAAAGATTTATATATCATTTTAATACCATTGTCTGACTTACTATATTGTCACAAAATAAACTATGACAAATCAATAAAATAATAAACTCAAACGAATAAACTTTTTCTCGCGATACAATTTAATATAAAATCTTCAAAAATAATAACGAGACTTATATTAAAAGCATTAGCTCAAAATATAAATCTCGTTACTATTGTATTATAATAAAAAATTCAATAACTAGTTAGCCTACAAATGCCCTTATTGTAGAAACAACAAGAAACATAACTATCAAAAAACCTAATAAATTCTTCATATATACCCTCCTTTATTTAACCAATTTTTTATTTCAACATAAAAACTTACTTTATTCCAATTTTTATCTACTATTACTCTAAAATTATAGTAGCATTTTTTTATTGCAAATGGAATATTTTAGTTTTTTATATTATTTTTTTATAGCTAGAAAGGCTTTTTTGAATTCGAAAATTTAATTAAATTTTTTTATTTTTTTTTGAAAAATATCATTATATATAAAAAGCTTTAATCAAAAATCTAAACAAAAATTTTTGATTAAAGCTTTTATCAAAAAATAGCTTCAATCAACATCCAAATTGATCCCGCAGCATATACACCAGACCAAAATGGATATTTATCTTCTTTATTTTTAACAAACAATGCCAATAAAGCACCAGAAATAAGACCAAGAGTTATATTTTCTGGCATAAATAACCCGCCAAGAACTAATAATGGACTAATTTTTACTTTTGATAGCACAAACCCAAATATTGCGCCAAGTAAAATTACATAATAATTAAAGCTACTCGTATTTTTTATAGTATCTATTAACATCCACCTGTTTTGGGCTCTTAAAGCAAATAATTGTTCAGAACCAAGACCAAAATGTTTAATCAAAATCCAGAAAATAAAGCCTGCAAATATCGAACTAACAATAATCCCTAAATATTGATACTTCTTCATAGTATTAGATGCAATACCAGATAAATGCGCAAGCTTGCGACCAAAAAGAACATCCGAAGCAACCCCACCACTAATTCCTATAAATGAAGTGATCAGAACTATTTGCAAATAATTCACTTGGAAAATAAACATAGCCGGCACGATAACAAATGTTGCAAACTTACCCATTGTAGCCAAACCTATTTTACCAGATATAATAGAAATTTGATAAGCGCATACAAATGCAAAAATAAAAACATATATTTGCGCTAAAATAGAAAACTCAAAATATGACAAAAATCCAAAAAACAACACCACAACTAAAAATGTTTCCATGAAAAAACTTTTTTTCCATAATTTAGTTTTTACACAATAATTATCGACAGAGCTTTCTAGAGAATTATTTGCATGACCAAACAAGTTTTTAAAAGACTTAAAAAGATCTTTTGGCGTTCTTAGAAAACCAAAAATTGCAGTAGATAAAACCATTCCACTGCAAAAAGTAATAATATATTTTGACCAAGAAAGGTCCTGAAATGCTATTACGTACATAGGCTTTACTAACAATATCTTACAAGCAACCCCTACTAATAATGGTACTGCTATTACATGCCCAGTAACAAAACCAAGCGCCCAAAGCATAGGCCAAAAATCAAATCTTATCTCTGGTATTTGAAATATTGGCGACTTAAACAAATTTGTTTGTAACAAATTAAGATCCATTTTTGGAACTAAAGTTACGCCTTTCGTTATAAATCCTTTGAAACTACCTAGTCCATCTTGAAAAAAACAAAAAATAGTGTTAGATATAAAACCAACAGCCAATTCTATAGATTTTCTTAAGGTCTTTTGTGCAGAAATAGTCTTATGGACAAGTTCTCCTATGGGAAAAGAAAGCTTATCATATACTATAAGCTTATTCTCAAAAATATTTGCTACCCATAGGCCAAAAAAACTAGCAACTAAACTCAAAGAAGCAACTAAAACAGAAAAATCTAATGGCTTCTTAAACCAAGTTGTGAATAAAATAGGGTCCAAGAAATAGATTGTTGTAAAATAAAAACCTATCGCCGTAGCAATTATGCCACCAACAGAGCCAGCAAAAGTTGCCAGAGCTATCTGCTGGCAATTATCCGAACCTTTTTTATTAAAAATATAAAAAATTATTATACCAATTAGAGCTAAAGTTGGCGCAATCCATGGCCCAATTGGAATTGCCATCGAAATATAACTCATTACAGCTGTCGAAAAAATAGAAAATACGACAGCGACAATAAAAGTTAAAATTTTCACTAAAATACCTCTTATTTTTATCTTAAACTATTTATTAAATTAAATACTGAATTTTTCAACTGCTTTAAAAGTTATCACCCTAAGTAAAAAAAGTAAATAAAGCTTTAAAAATAGGTAAAAATACTACAAAAAACAATCAAAAGCTTATAAATACAGTTAAATTGCTATATAATTGGGCCAGAAACCCTATCTATGTAAATTTTGGTAATTTTTATATAATTTCATATAATTTCAAGCAATACAGCTATCAGATAAGCTAAATAACAACAAATAGTTTCAGATTGCAAATATTCTTAATCTTTTATTGACATTATTAACACATATGATACTATATTAATATAAGTAGATGAGAGAAATACATATTTTATAGAGGTTATCATGAAAAACAAAGTTATAAAAAATTCAATATTATTTTTATCAATAATCACAATTTTCACAGCTTCACAAATATTTTACGCAAATACGCCAAATTCTAGAATACCTAGTTGGCACTTTGACACAAATATTTTAAAAAATACAAAAGAAACAAAGCAAAATCTTATACAAGAAGGGTTTGCTGAAGTTAATATACCAATTAATACAAATCTAGAACCTATGTCGCCCGAACAAATTGAACAAGTTGCTCAGGAAAGATTTGCCCAAATAGCACAAATAATAAATAACCCACAAGCTCAAGCTCAAGCAAGAAACAACCCAGAAACTCAAGAGCTAATGCGACAATACCAAAATTTAACTATCGAAAATGTAAGAGAAACGATAGTTGCAGAAAATGCTAATCAACAAAATCAGCAAAACCAACCCGCAACAACTATAAAAAGCCTTTTTTTAGAAAGACCAAACTCCAGAGCTACAATAATATTCACTCCAGGATTTTGGCCGGGAAATAAAGAGTGTTTTGCACCATTTGTAAAAATCGCGCCACAAGACTGCAATTTATTATTCCTAGAGCTCGGAGGTCACGGCGAAAGCCCAAGCAAATCATGCTGTTCAAATGCATCTTCATGTTTAGGTACGCCAGATTATGGTTGTTGCCTGCCAGGTCTTCCAGAATGGCTAACAAATAACTCATTATGCAAAGGTGCAAATTTTTTTCTTGGTCTAAAAGAATATGGTCTACACGAATATAATGAAATAATTGCAGCAATAAGTCATACATCTCAACAATTAGCACAAGGCAAGCCAATAATATTATTCGGATGGTGTGCTGGTGCATTTATTTCAGCAAGAACATTAATAAAGTTACGAGAAATGAGCACTACAGAAAATGATTTAATTAAAAACTTTAATATCCAGGGATTAATATTTGATAGCGGATTTGCATCAATTGCGGATATTATGCCAAATGCAAAAGGCTACATAAAAAAAACCTTCTTAAAAGGTATTTTTTCATCCATAGCCGATTTTATTGTAAATTGGCTAGTAATTGCACCAGCAAAATTAATTTTCGGACCCTCAATAAGAGAAAACAACTTAGAAATAAATCTATATGATAAAATACAAACAATATCAGATATAAAAACATTTTTTATACACTCAACCAATGATTCACTAGCTCCAATCGAAAAAATTAAAACACTTTCTAACAACATAACAAATAAAGAATTTTGGGAAACAGAAGGTGATCACCATGCGAAAAATCAACTAGTATACAAAGAACAGTATAAAACAAAACTCACAGACTGGCTAAATAACACAATTCAATATACAGCTCCAAAAACACAATCAAATAATACCACAAACAATAAAAAAGAACTAAACAAAAATATTAAGCGAATGATAGAAATAACAAACACACTTATAAATAATATAAAAACAAACAAACAACCCGACGAAAAAATATTTTCTGAGTTTATGACGCTACTACAAGATAAAGAAACCAATATTCCCGCAAATACACAAAATGAAATAACTCAAAAACTATCAACTCTTCAAAACGCAAAAACACCACAAGAGCAAATAAAAACATTAGAAGAAATAAAAAATATTTTAATTAATATAAAACCAGAAGATAATATAGACAAAAATTGCCAGCAAAAAGATATAGATAAAAATAATATACCTGAAAAAAGTGAATTATTAACAAATAAAAATAATTATGGGCCAAACCAAAATTATCAAAACCCGCAACAAATTATCAATAATCCTAATGCTGCTTCAAATCCTGAACAAAAAACACATCCAAGCTCTTATCAAAACAATAATGGCCAATCACCAGCAAGCCCATCTAGTAGTCCAAGTAGATCAGGAAAAAGTAACAACAGCGGCCCTTCAGGCTCTCAATCACCTTCAAGAAAAAACAACTACTACGGCAACGGTAGTAATGGTGGTGGATATTCTGACTATAGCAATCCAACTACAAAAGAAAATACAAATAACGAACAACCAAATCTTACAGCAGGCGAATATTTTATGCTTGATGTAAATTATGATGACGAAATGAATGATATACCAGACAGAATAAAATGGTTTGCCAGAGGATAAAATTTTATAAAAACTTACATATTCATATGTAAACCTCTCCATTTAAGAAACCCACTGAAATTTTAATTTCAGTGGGTTTCTTTTATTTTAAACAATATGCCTATTATTTAAAAATCTAACATCTTTTTGCCAGACAAAAAATGGCAATGCATATGAAATACAGACTGACCACTGTCGGCCCCATTATTCATAATTAATCTAAATGAGCCATCACCAGATAACTTTCTAGAAAGCTCTCTTGCCGCAATCATAATTTGCGCAGCATTCAAAAGATCTGCATCATGCAACTCTTTTATATTTACAATATGTTTCTTTGGGATAATTAGATAATGTATCGGCGCTTTTGGATGAAGATCTTTGATAACCAATATGTCATCATTTTCTAAAATAATATCTGACGGAATTTCTTTTGCAATAATTTTACAGAAAATACAATTTTTAATATCCATTACTCTCACCATAAACAATAAAAAACCCGCTTATCCAATTATAATAGCCATAGCTAAATATAATAAAACGGAGAAAGCGGGAACTTTTTAATCAATTTTATAAAAAATACCGGGAGTCGGAATTGAACCGACAAGATATTACTATCGCGGGATTTTGAGTCCCGTGCGTTTACCAGTTCCGCCATCCCGGCGCATTTATGAAATTCAATTTAATAAAATTAAATTTCAATCATTTCAAACACAAACTATATTAATCAAAAAAGCTTGTTTCGTCAATCATAAAAACTATTTTTTTATTAAAAATAATTAAATTACGCACAAATCTCATTAGCGCATAGCCAATCAATAAATCTTGACCTCTTAGCTGCATCATTAAACCACCATAAAGCCGGTCCATCCTGTATCTTAAACGTCCTCTCAAAATTACAGGCTCCTTTTTCTATATAACCCATCTGATAATTTTTAAATAACCCATCAGTATCATTTTCTAAGTCTATAGGCCTCTTTAAATGCGTAGCTGTAAGCAAAACGCAATTTGGACAGCTCGACGCGATATATTTACCAAACTCATAAACCCTTATCGCCGACTCTACCTCAACCGTTCCTTTATATGGCTCATCAAGAAGCACCAAAATATTTCCAACACAAGAATTTATAGCCAACTTAACTTCCGCCACCCTTTTATGTTCTGCCATAAATGATGAAAGTCCAGATGCCATATCCTGCGCAGGACACAAAGATGTACGTATTTTTTCAAAACTAGTCATGCTAGCTTTATCAGCTGCAGCTATTCCAAGCTTAGACAATAAAACATTAAAAGCCACAGTTTCCATATACGTAGACTTGCCACCGCCGTTTGGACCAGTCAAAACCATACTTCTAGCTTTTCCATTAATACCAAATTTAATATCATTAACAACAACTTTTTCTTCCTTAATTAATGGTATCCAAGCATTTTCCATATTTATCACGGGAATTTCACTATCAATAAAATCAACAAAACAAAACTTTGTTCTAGAATTTTTATGCTCTCTCACTGCTTGTGCTATCGCCCTATATCCACCAATTAATGCAATATTTTGCAGTAGCGGAACTAATTGGCTCTTAAGCTCATTCATTAACTTGTGAGTACCTAACACGCGCCCAGAGTTATAAACAGAAGATTTGTTTTTAAAAGTATCGCAGTCCAAATTATCTAATAATTTATTTAAACCATCATAATTTTTATTTATACCAGCAAAACCATCTCTTTTTATAAATTTTGAAATATTTTTTATAGCAAAACATTCTTCTTCACTTGCTTCAAAACAACCATCCTGCATTCTATTTAAAGCTCTTAACATATCTGCAACTTTTACCAAATTTTCTTGCAACTTCCCTGCAGTTTCTCTCAAAAAAGCAATTTTGCCAACAGCATCCCTAAGGTCTGCGTAAGCCCTATAGTCTACCCATGCTTGCATCCCTACCACAGCTACTGCCGAAACTGTACCAGCCAAAATAGATTTAACATCTTCATTCTTAATTACATTTTTAACTATATTACTTACAAGCTTTTTGCCAGCAATATAATTATCTCCTAGCGTAAAATTTCCTAACTCGAAAAATCTAAAATAGTCGTACCCATACTTATAAACGCCCGGGCATGGATTATGCTGAGTAATAGGCGAATAAATGCCATCAATAAAACTTTGCTTCCAGCCTGCAAATTTAAAATTAAATCCAAAAGCACCGGCTCCTTTAGAAAATAAATAATTATTCACAGCATTGCCAATACCCATTAAAGCAAAAATACTCACAAATGGCCGCACAAATTCAAATAAATGGGAAGCTCCTAAAATATTTTCATTGCTATTTAAAGCATTATTTACTTTTGGCGCAAATTCACTAAAAAGTGAAAAATATAATTCTTTAGAATTATTATTAAGCTCATCTGTAACATTCCAGTAAGATATCAACTGATCCTGTGCAGCCTGAACAGTATCAATAATTTTATTTAGCTCATAAAAAGCCTTATCATCTTCTACTAATGTACGAATTATCTCCTTTGAACCGACAGGAGCATACTTTAATAAATTCTTTATTCCCCAGATATCAAACTTCGTCTTTTTATACTTATCCCAATTTTCAAGAACTCTATCAAGCTCAAGTTCTTGCCATTCATTTTCCGTTATAATCGAACTCGCACTATCAAAAAGTTTTGCACTACTCAATATCTGATCAACACGCAAAAGGTCAAGCTTTTCTTTTAACTCTATATTTATTTTACTATCTTCTTTTGCATCCTGCCCCGCTAAAAAATCTTTTTGACCATTTTCAACGACAAGCAAATCTTTATTAGCAACATCCTTAAAACTATCAAAAGCTGGCAAGACAGATAAAGTTAAATTAAATAAAAGCAATAGCGATACAACTTTTAAATACAATCTATTTTTATCAACTCTTTTGAAACCATTATTAACACTCATAAATTCCCCTAGAAAAACAAGCCCAAAATACAAAATTTTAACTATAATAATAGACAGGTTACGCTTTTATCTCAATAAGTCAATCAATCAAAACCATCAAAAGTTTTCACATGAAAAAGCTTTCAACAAAAACACCTCAATTAACAGTATTTTTTATATCCATATACTTTTCTCATATAAAACCTTTAATGAGATAGTAATTTAAATCAAACTCGCAGTCCAGGGATTATTAATTCTAACTTTTATATGTGTTCCCGAAGCCATTGGGAGTCTGTGCCATTAAAAATCATACCACAGAGGCTAAACCGAAGATTGGAATATAAATTGCGAAAATAAGCAGTGTTACGAGTAGTCCCAACATAATCATTAACATTGGTTGAAAAATTGTCGTAAAAAAGAAAATTGAGCGACTTATTTTTTCAAAATACATAAAAGCCGCTCGTTCTAGCATAACTTCTAGCATTGCGCTCTCCTCGCCAACCTTCACAATCGCAATCAAATCTTGTGGAAACAATTTGTCGCCATAATTTACCATCGACTCGCTCAAAGAACTACCAGCAAAAACATCTTGTTCAAGATTATAAATTTGCGATTTAATAATATTATTTTTTATAGATCTATTTGATATATTAATTGCCGGTACAAGTCGCACGCCACTTTTTAACAAAATAGAAACTGAACGCAAAAATTGCACCAAAAAACTTTGTCTATAAATTTCGCCAACAAATGGCATGTTAATATAAAGTTTATCTATATAATTTTCTATTGCCGGCGTTTTTAAATATTTTTTTAAAATTATTACAGAGAACACACTCACTAAAATCCCAAAAATAAAATAATAACTTTGCAAGAAATCACTAATTCCTAAAATCATTTTTGTAAGTGGCGGCAAGTCTTTGCCTATCGATAAAAATACATCAGCAAATCTTGGGACAATAAAAACAAAAATAGAAAAAGTAACAATAAAGAAAAATCCTAAAGTTATTAATGGTAAAATAGCAGCTGATTTTATTTTTTTATAAAACGCTTGTCTTTCTTGCAAATAATCACATAACTGATTTAAACAAATTCCAAAATCCCCAGACTCTTGGCCAACCTGAACAATTTGTATAATAATTGGATCAAAAATATCTTTATTCTTTTGCAAAGCCTCACTTAATGACAAACCTGCCATAATGTCAGATTCCAACTGAAAAATAATCTGCTTTAATTCTATATTTTTTGTTTGATCACAAAGTATCATTAATGCATCTGGCAATCTAACACCAGAACTAGCTAAAACTGCCAACTGCCTGAAAAAGTTTATTTTATCATCTTGAGAAATCTTATTAAAAAACTTAAAAACCTTCGCCCGCTTATGAGATATAATTGCAATATTTCGTGAAAATAATAACTTATCGAGATCATCATAAGTTCTGGCAAAAGTCTTACCATCTTTTATGTCACCAAAAATATTAACACCCTGCCAAGCATAATAAGGCATGTTTTCTCCAATCCTTTTTCCAAAAACTTAAATTTTATCCCAATATATTACCCTGCCTGCCCAAATCTATATCCTTCACCCCCAATTTTTCCAAAATATCTGATAATTTAATATCAGCCAATACTTTTACTTTCTTATTTCTACTCGTTTGCCCAGAAACAATCTCAACATCCATTTTTGTTAATTTCAAAGCTTTAGCAATCAAAGAAATCAATTCATAATTCGCCAATCCGCGCTCTGGAGCGCTCTTAAGATAACACTTCAACTTGCCAGACTTATCCATAACCCACTTATTACACCCAGAACTAGGTACAACTTTTACCTCAAAAATAACTGCCATAAAGCCCCTAAAACAAAAGATTTCTTATTTATTTATTAATAATTATACTTATGTTAGCACATAAAAATGTACAAATTGTTTAAAATAATATAACATTATATCTATAATTAAATATTTACTTGCATAAAATTGAAATTTATTTATTATCATTTACATATTGATATTTATTGGAACTACGGAGAGATGGCTGAGTGGTCTATAGCGCTTGCCTGCTAAGCAAGAGCTCGGGAAACCGGGCACGAGGGTTCGAATCCCTCTCTCTCCACCAGTTTTTGAAATAATCTTAACTACCATATAATAAATATCTAAGATTATTTCACTATTTTAAAACAAATTTTTTTGAAAAACTTATCATAATTATATACGCGCCTATAGCTCAATTGGATAGAGCGTCAGACTACGGATCTGAAGGTTATAGGTTCGACTCCTATTAGGCGCACCATCCTAACTTTAAACACAAATCTCATTTGCACATAGCCAGTCAATAAACCTTGATCGTTTTGAAGCATCATCAAACCACCATATTGCTGGACCATCCTGGACCTTAAAAGTTCTCTCAAAATCACATATACCATTTTCGACA
>Ga0209417_1006912_pt1 | contig 11307 bp, 8 predicted proteins | sample RifGroF2_FD_184002 | JGI IMG/M metagenome (GOLD analysis project Ga0209417, IMG submission 184002) | Groundwater microbial communities from Rifle, Colorado, USA - Groundwater F2 (SPAdes) (version 2) | ecosystem: Environmental > Aquatic > Deep subsurface > Groundwater | place: Rifle, Colorado... | reverse complement strand
AATCTGCTGCGAGAGCTGGCAAAATATTTGAGACAAGCAATTTTTACCTGTCCAAATTTATTGTAAAAGGACTTTTTCAGGGACGACTAAATATATTTTTTAACTTTCCCTTGTTTCGTCCGATAAGTGCTTACAGACCTAATGAGAAGTAATTATGTCAAAAAATGAGAAAGGGGGAACTCTTTATTAAATAAGTAGTTATAGTGTTTTTAAAGGTGATAGGGGAATATCCTTATAGTTTAGATTCGTTTGACTTCTTTCATAATTGATTAAAGTCGATAAATCTGTTGGTAAAAATTTGTTTCTTTTATATTTATGGGGCAAAGAAGTCGGGTCAAGCAACATCGCCAGAGCATCTTGCCGCATAAAGTAATATTTACACAGTAAATGGGGTTATAAATTATGAAACAATATCAAGGGGTAAAAACCAATATACTGACTATCCTGCAAAAACGAAGTCTTGTTGTTCTGGCTTTGGTTATATGTGGCGGTGGTACATTATCCATTTTTATGTATAGTAACGTTTCGAATTTGCAACATCATAAGATATTGGATGAATTTGAAACAGCTGCCAAAGACCATGTTTCAATAATTCAGAGAAGAATCGACCTTGATTTATTGTTCCTTGATTCTATCAGTTCTTTCTATGATGGTTCAGATAATGTTACCAGAGGTGAATTCCGAATATTTGTTGAACCTTTTCTTAAACAACTATCTTGCGTACAAGCGATAGAGTGGGTACCGCGTGTACCATATTCTCAACGGAATTTATTTGAAGAAATGGCACACAAAGACGGCTTTACTGATTTTCAAATAACCGAAAAACAAAGTCAGGGCAAAATGGTCCCGGCAGGCGAGCGCAGTGAATATTTTCCTATTTATTTTGTTGAACCTTATCAGGGTAATGTACCTGCTCTTGGATTTAACCTTGCCTCAAATTCAACTCGGTTAGAAGTGATGGAAAAAGCTCGTGATACTGGAAAAGTCGCTGTAGCCCTACCAGTTGCTTTAGTGCAGGAAACAGGCAGTCAGCAAGGCGTATTGATATTTAAACCCATATATGAGAAAAACCGCCCCATTGATACTGTTGAAGACAGGCGTAATAATTTCAAAGGATTTGCCTTGATAGTACTTCACATAGACGATGTTGTAGAGGATGCTTTGGCAGGTATTCAGTCAAAAGGGCTTGATGTTATTATGACAGATGTAACAGAGCAGCAGGAAGAGTTACTTTACTTGCATTCATCGCGTAAGCGGGAAGTACCGTTAAAATTTGAAGACCTGAATAAAACTCTACGAAAAATGACTTTGCAATATACAAAGATTATAACGGTTGCAAACAGAAATTGGTCTTTTAGAATTTTACCTGTGTATGGCTATGCTAATACTGTGGTGGGAAAATGGTATTCTCTCAGCATCTTAATAATGGGACTTGTATCCACCGGCGTTCTAACTGGATATATTCTGCTTATTATGCTTGGCAATATACAGACACGAAAATATACCTCTCAAGTATTAACCGCAAACAATAAGCTCGAAAACGAAATCACCGAACGCAAGCGAATGGGGGACGAATTACAGGAAAAAAGTATGCTATTGGCGAAAGTTATTAATTCTATACCTGATTTTATTTTCGCTAAAGATACCAAATTAAACAATATCATGAGCAATGAAGCATATGCATCTGCTGTTGGTAAGAAGCCCGAGGAATTAATCGGGCATAATGATATTGAGAACGGCTGGAATCCCGAGTTTGTTCATGGAAATCCAGCAAAAGAAATACGTGGATTCGAGAATGATGACAAAGATGCCTTGATGGGGAAGACGGTTCATAATCCGTATGACGTGGCGAACACGCCTAATGGGATACTGATATTTGACACTTATAAAATGCCGCTCTATGGTAAAGATGGTAAAATTATTGGTATGTTAGGCATTTCACGAGACATTACCGAACGAAAACAGCAAGAAGATACACTAATACAGGCCAAGAAACAGGCCGAAGCCGCGAATGTCGCCAAGAGCCAGTTTCTCGCCAATATGAGCCACGAAATCCGAACGCCAATGAATGCCATTATCGGCTTCAGCGATGTTTTAGCCGATGAGAACCTTACGGATGAACAGAAAGGTTATGTCGATACTATTCGCAGCAGCAGTAAGCATCTTTTGCAGGTCATAAATGATATTCTGGACTTTTCCAAGATTGAGGCAGGTAAGATTGATATAGAACTTATAGACTATTCACTCGGAAAAATACTTAATTCCATTGAATCGCTTATGATGGCAAAGGCGGTAGAAAAAGGTATTGAATTAAAGATTGTAGAAGCCAAAGACCTGCCCGCACAAATACGAACCGACCCTACTCGTTTGCTGCAATGCTTACTCAATCTTGTGAATAATGCTGTTAAATTTACTCAACAGGGATATATACATGTACATGTTTCTTTAGAAGATAAAAATAATCAGCCGTATGTTCGCTTTAATGTTGAAGATACCGGCATCGGCATATCGCCCGATAAGTATGAAAAGATATTTGAGCCATTCATGCAGGCCGATGGGGACACTACCTGCAAATATGGCGGGACAGGTCTGGGATTGACTGTTGCGAAACAATTGATTGAACTTCTCGGCGGACAGATTAGTTTAACCAGTCAGGAAGGAAAAGGCTCTACATTCTCGCTGGTTATACCGGCTGGTCTTGATGTGACTAAGCAGCCGTTTTTGGACAGATATAATATTGCCGAACACTTGGATTCTCAGAGTGCCAGAGTCGAGGAATCAAAATTTTCAGGTCATATACTCGTTGCTGAAGATGTAAAAACCAATCAAATACTTGCCAAGTTACTATTGAACCGGATGGGTTTGGAGGTAACAATCGCAGAAGATGGAAAACAGGCCGTTCAGAAAGCTCTTAATCAGAAGTTTGACCTGATATTTATGGATATTCAGATGCCGTTTATGAATGGTTATGAAGCAACAGATGTCCTTAGGAAAAAAGGAATAAAAACACCGATAGTTGCACTTACAGCTAATGCAATGGCTGGAGATGATAAAAAATGTATCGAAGCCGGCTGTGATGGTTATTTAACCAAACCACTCGATAACAGGGAACTGCTGAAAATAATCAGTAGGTACCTGCCATCAGAAAATCAGACTTTAATCGAAAAGGTCGATTTTGCCAAATCTAAAGTGGATGAAATTGCCAATCTTTGTCTCGACCCAAATACCGAAGTTAGCGAAGAAATAATTAACTGGGAACAGCTTTATAACACCTGGGGCGATGAAGAAGTAATTAAAGAGGTTACTGTAATTTTTCTAAGAGACAGCAGGGAGCGGCTTGGCAAACTTTCGGAAGCTGTAAAAGCTCAAGACAGCAGGGAAATTAAATTCTATGCCCATTCAATAAAGGGATCCGCAAGAACTGCTGGTGTAAAACATCTGTCAGATATAGCAAGTCAATTGGAATGTGCAGGCAGAGATAATGATATTAAGACAGCTACCGCGATTTTTGACAGGCTTAAAACCGAATTTGAAAGAGTAGATACATTTTTGTCTCAGTCCGATTGGATTGAAATAGCAAAGCAGGAGAAAGTAATTTAAGATAAAACTAAAAGCTGTTGCTTGTGGTGGATGATTGCACTGTTGCAATGATAAGTTATCTGAGAAATATCCTGCACGGTTATATAAGATTAATTTGTAATAAATTGTAAATACTTTTTTTAAATAAGATTTATTAAATATTTGGATGGTTTACTGTGACAAATCAATGGAAAAAAATTGAAAAATATGCTTATTTGGGCATTGCAATAAGCTTAATAATTATAGTGGCGATTAGCAGCATTTCGTATCAAAGTCTCATTAGAGTCCAAAATGATTTCAATTCGATTAACAGTACCAGAAAAGTTCTTCTTAATCTTTCGTATTTTCTTTCCAGCCTTAAGGATGCTGAGATGGGGCAACGTGGATTTTTGTTAACAGGCCAAGAACGTTATCTTGAGCAATATAAGTATGTTGAAAATGTCGTTAAATCCCACTTTGAAAGTCTTCGTATAATTGCTCATGACAATATTGTTCAGCAAACAAAAATCGATAGGTTTGAATATCTCGTTGAGGAAAAACTGCAAGAACTTCAAAAACTAATTTCCTTGCAGAAAGACAAAGGCCAGGAAGTTGCTAAGGAGGCTATGCTGACGGGAACAGGAAAGCAGATCATGGAAGGAATACAGATGTTGGTGATGGAAATGGATCAAGAGGACAGAAATTTGCTGGATCAGCATTCTAAAAGCATAACAGCAAGAATCAAATTAGATGTTTTAGCAAAAATGGTAGCAATGATAATTCTGTTTATAACTGCAATTCTCACTATTTCCAGAATCAGTTATTTGTTTCGTATTTATAAAGAAGCCATGAAAAAACAGATGGAATTGGTAAATATGAAATCAGATTTTGTAGCTAATGTTTCACACGAATTAAGAACCCCTCTCAAAGCTATTAAGGAAAGTATTTCTATTGTATTAGATGGATCGGCTGGCCATATTAATGATGAACAAAATAAATTCCTGACAGTGTCAAAGAGAAACGTAGATCGGCTGGCCAAGTTAATCGACGATTTCTTAGATTTTAAAAAATTAATCGCTGGAAAAATGAAGCTTAATGAATGTAATAGCGACATGAATGAAGTTGTAAAAGAAGTGTATGAACTACTGATTCAACCAGCAAAAGAGAAGGGGTTAAGCCTTACTATGAGGCTGGACAATCAATTACCTATGATTAAATTAGATAGAGATAAAATTATTCAGGTGCTGATCAACATCGTTAGTAATGCCATCAAATTTACTGAAAGAGGTGTTATTACGATTACTACCAGTACTAAAGGAAATGCTTTATATGTTTCTGTTCAAGATACCGGCCAAGGAATTGCCGAGAAAGATTTGTCAATAATTTTTAACCGGTTTGAGCAGGGATCGAGTACTGAATCAAAAAAAGCTGGTGGGGTAGGCTTAGGGCTTGCCATATCTAAAGATATTATTCAATTGCATAAAGGCAAAATATGGGCAGAATCAGAACTGGTTAAAGGGACAACTGTTTGGTTTTTGTTGCCAATAATAGAACGCAGAAAGGGTTAACCGTTAGTTGGGAAAAGGAAATTAAGATGAATAAAAAGAAAATTTTAATAGTCGATGACGAAAAAGATACTTTGATAGTACTTGAGAAACAATTGACTACTGCCGGATACACGATTGTTACCGCAAATAGTGGAACCCAGGCTTTGCTTTTGGCAAAGTCGGAACAACCGGACCTTGTTGTGCTTGATGTACAAATGCCGGACATGGATGGAGGAGAAATTGCATTCAGATTGAAGGAAGATTCAATGACCACGAAAATTCCAGTTGTGTATTTAACTTGCCTTCTATCGAAAAACGAAGACTATAGATATGGTGAAAAGATAATGCTTGCAAAAATGAACGATACTAAAGAGCTAATAACTATTATCAATAAAATATTATCGAATTAGGATTGGAGTCTGTTCATTTAATTGTGTAAATGGCCTTAACGATTAACCGCGTAATACGCTACGCAGCGTCAATTCACTCTTGCTATTATAATCCATTTCCATTACTTTGTCTATATCGTTCTGAAGGATAGGGCTCTGCTGGAGAGCAACCTGAGCGTCAGAGCGATGCCGGAGATATCGTTCATAATCGTCAAAATCCCTTAAAAAAGTCAGTCAAGTTGAGTAATGTTGTTATTTCCTTTAATTCTTTGTTCTCATCATTTTCTTCCTCAGTTTTTTGACTATCCAGATTAATCCAAAGACAATAAGTGAAAGAATAATTAGCTGTATGAGCCAAAACAGTCCAACCAAATTTAAAAAGGCAGTAAAACCTGATTTGCCGAAATAATGTTTTAACTTAGGCAGAGAAACAAAGAGCTTAAGTGATTCATTCAGAGGAAATGACTCTGCTTGTCCAACAACTAGAACATATTTTCCTCTGTTATCAGGATTATAAACTTTAATGAGATATTCACCTTTAGGCTGATGTTTCTCAAATTCAGGTCCCTGCCAATAATCATCTCCGACAAAAGGTTCATAAAACTCAGTCCATGTAAAACTGTAACCATTGAGCAGAGCAATTACACTTGCATCCTTGATAATTTCAACCGAGAAATCTTTTTTAGCATCTGTTATGTTGGGCGATAGAATTCTGACATACAAATTAAATTCTTTATCAGAACTGACAGTGTAATATTCTGGTTGTCCTTTTAGCTCAGCATAGAAAGCTTGTGAAATTTCAGGATTTATTACAATGATTGGATTTATTTGAGATATCTGCTTCTGATAAACAATTCGAGGTTGATGAGCAGAGCTTGTTGAAATAAGTGAATTGACAAGAAACAGAGATAATAGAAAAAACAGAAACTTTCTCATAATTGTCTTTCATTTAACCCAACTCAAGAATGGCTATTTAGGCAGGAGTGTATATAAAGTTAAATCACTATGCAATTATTAAAAATTTCCCCCTAAAAAGAATTCACGGATAAAAACCCACAGAATTATTTCACATTAATTTTCACAGTGAGGTTAGTTTTAAGTTGAAAAAAAGAGAAGAAAAAGGGGTGTTCGCTTTGAATAATGTAATAATTGCAGTAAAGCTATTGACTTTGCCGACAATAGATATGGCGAACAATATATCTTTATGGAGGTCATATCGATGTCGGCAGAATTGATGGCTTACAAAGGCAATGAAGTTACAGTGCAATTTACCGTTAAGCTTACGGGGCATATGTTAGACGATGAACAGGCGTTGCAAAAATCTCTTAATGAGGCTGGCCAGATAGTGATGCAGCCGATGCTTAAGCAATTCGATACCAATGGCGAAACCATTCGCGTCAATGGTGTTAAGCATACCGCCCGAATGCGCTCTCCGCAAACATATGAAACGCCGTATGGGCCGGTTGAGGTAGAACGCAATGTGTATCAACATTCAGGCGGCGGCCGTGTGTATGTGCCTTTGGAAAATGATGCTCGGATGGTACTCAACTCAACACCACGCTATGCCCAGATAGTATCGGGTAAATACGCTCGTTTTGGCGCTGATTCGATTCGTGAAGATTTGCTCGAATGTAATGGCAGAGATATCTCTCGCAATTACGCCAAGAAACTCAGCGACGTTGTTGGCGCTATTGCTCAAATTCGTGAATCCGAGTGGGAATACGAACTGCCTGAGTTTGAGCAGCCGGTTCATTCGATTACTCTTGGCTTAGACGGCACCTGTATGCTGATGCAGGAAGAAGGCTGGCGTGAGGCCGTCTGCGGTTCGATAGCATTTTACGATAGACAGGGTGAAAGACTGCATACTGTTTATTGTGCTGCGAGTCCTGAATATGGCAAAGAGAAGTTTAAACAAAAGTTTTCCCGTGAGATTGAGCGAATTAAGAAAAAGTTTCCTGATGTACTTTATATAGGGTTGGCGGATGGTGCAAAGGACAATTGGACATTTCTTGAGCAATACACCAAACGGCTGCTTGTGGATTTTTATCATGCACGAGAATATATTGGCAAAGCAGCCCAGGCCATTTTTGGCCGTGATGAAATCAATAAAAAACTTTGGGAAGATACTTTCAGTCATAACCTTAAACATAAACAGGGAACTGCCGGCAGATTGATCAAAGAGCTTGAAAAACAAAGAGCGAGTTTGGGCAGCAGGAATTTTATCGAGCGGGATGAAGAAATTAGACAGGTTATCACATATTATAAAAATTATAAGAATAAGATGTCGTATGCATATCATACTATCAATAATCTTCCCATTGGCAGCGGTGTTACCGAGGCGGCATGTAAGACGGTAGTCAAACAGCGTATGTGTATTTCCGGCTCACGATGGAAGGATGATGGCGCCAGTTGTGTTTTGGCGTTGCGAGCGATGAAGTTGACCGCAGGCCGCTGGCAGCAATTTTGGGGCTATGTAATGAGGCATGGATGTACATTATATTAAGCGAACACCAAAAAAAAGTGATGTAAGTCTTTGTAGATAAAGTTAATGCGGATGAAAGGAGTCGAACCTTCACGAGCGTAAGCCCACAGGCACCTGAACAGGGTCTTCTATGTCAGGAATACAGTTTTTAATAGCACCAGATGGGTTTTCTTTGTTAGGAAAAGCTGGAAAATGCCGTATAAAGCCGTATCTCGAAGTTCATTTTCACATTCTTTTCACAGTGGGTGAAAAAATTAGGTCTCTCTTTATTGCCCCATTTAAGGACTACTACTAACAGTAATATCTTGTAATGGAACAGAAAACATGTAATATGATGTGCAAAAGACGCATTTCTATTGGGAGTAAAAATATGTCAAAGAATATATCACTTATCGCAACAGGAGCTATTATCAGGCATACTTGATTTATGAATGCTTATGTCGTCAGCAAATAAATAAACTAAACTGTATATCCAGTGATAATCACACAAACAGAGAGGGATGTAAAGATTAAGCAGACTTCAAAAAATCTGCAAAATGAAGCTTCGGTTCAAACCAAGGGATGTAAAATGAAAGCATACATAATTAGACAGATGTCAATTGTGATAATATTGCTATCGTCATGTTCACTTACTCTTCAGGCGGCAATAAAAGATGCCGAGTCAGCTACGCACGGAGATAATGCAGCATCGTATCAGATTGTTGATACTTATGAATTTGATGGTTTTAAGCTAATTCAAATCAATCTGCCGGTTTTATCACACTATTCTTATTTTTTGGTTAGCGACAACAAGGTGCTAGTCGTTGACCCAGGTCGTGATATAGATTTTTATATCAACCTGATAAAAGAACAGTCGCTCTCTGTGGCAGGAGTATTTTTAACACATAGTCATGCTGATTTTGTAGCAGGCCATATGGAAATGGTAAAGGCTTTTAATTGTCCTATTTACCAGAGTGCAAAAAGTAATGCCAAATATAAAATAGAACCTATCGCTGATGGCACGACTATTCAGGTCGGTCAGGCAAAGGTACAATTTCTTGATACACCTGGCCACGTTGTAGATGGCACAAGTGCAATTGTTTTCAGCCCCGGAAAAACTCAACCGGAACTAATTCTTACTGGCGATTATCTTTTTGTCGGAGGAGTAGGCAGGCCGGATTTGGTTACAGGAACAACTTCTTCTGCTCTTGCAGGAATGCTGTTTGACACATGGAAAGACAAAATTTCAAAACTGCCTGATTCTGTCAAAGTTTTCCCAGCTCATGGCGCTGGCTCGCTGTGCGGAGCTAACCTGAAAGACAGCCCAAGTTCCACCATAGGTGAAGAACGAACATCAAACCCATATCTTCTGCATACAATCCGTGCAGAATTTATTACCACGGTATTATCTGACTTGCAGGAGCCGCCTCAGTATTTTGGCTATAACGCCGCTATGAACCGCAATGGCCCGGAACTTGTCGATTGGCAAAAACCAATAGAATCGGTCAACGCATCAGAAGCCCTTACTGATTCCGCAAAGTTCTATGTTGCTGATATACGCGATGCTAAGGATTTTGCCTCTGGACATATACCAGGTTCCATAAACATCGGCGTACGAGGCAGATTTGAAGCATGGACCGGAATTATGGTTCCATGGGGTTCTAATTTAATTCTCTGCGGCGATGGAAACGATTTTAAAGAAGCCGTGCATCGTCTGCATCGTGTCGGATACACCGCCAAAACTATTTCCTACAATGTCTGGCAGCAGGCCAACCTGCCACAGTTGAAAAATAATCCCATCGCACCTCAGCAATTATATAAACAGATGGCATCTGAAAACAGTCCGGTGGTTGTCGATGTTCGCCTGCCGAATGAGTGGATGGGACTGCGAATCGGCACAGTATTAAATCTGCCTCTGAATCATCTTTCTGATTTGTCTGCCAAGCTCGACAAAACTCAGCCGGTGGTAACGGTCTGCAATTCGGCATATCGCTCAAGTATGGCTATCGGAGTTCTCGAACGAAAAGGCTTCGCTAATGTAACAAGCATGGCAGGCGGAAGCGAAGCGTGGGTGCAGGCTGGACTTCCGGTTTACGGTGCAGAAACAAAAAATATTTCAACATCTGCTGCAAAAAAAGTTATACCACTGCCTGAAAGAATCTCCGCAGACGAACTCAAACGAATGATAATGGATACGCCAGGAACATTTGATTTGGTCGATATACGACCGGCAGAACATTTTAAGGATTACAGCTTGCCTGGTTCGACAAATGTTGAAATCGCTGAACTGATAGGTAACCAAGCCTATCTTACTGGTGCAGGACCGCTGATTATTGTTGACCGTGACGGTTCTCTTGCGATGGCAGCAGCAGGAATACTTTCTCAAAAAACACAAAGGCCAGTAAAAGCCCTCTATGGAGGATTGGAAAAATACTGGCAGGACAATGGTATGGATTTAGGCAGCACACCTAAAACACCACAGCAAACCGCACCATCCAAGCCGATGCCTTCAAGTCCGACTGAACAAAAACCACAAACTCCAAAAAAGAAAAGTGCAGGTTGCTGATATGGAAAACAAAATTCTAAAATATATGAATCCCTATCTTGCTGGCATCGGCTTGGGAATGACGCTTTTGGCATCTTTTCTAATTATGGGAGCAGGACTTGGGGCATCATCAGGAATTGCACGTATAGCTGCTTTTGCCGAGTTATGCATCGCCAAAACACATACGCTTTCCTGTGAGTATTTTGGAGGTTACGGAGATAAGCCACTCAACTACTATCTGGTGTTTATGTTCGGCGGTATATTCATCGGTGCAATCTGTTCAGCTATCATGGCAGACAGAGTGCATTGGCAGATTGAACGAGGCGGCAAAAGCTCTGCAAAAATCAGGATCACTTTTGCGTTGATTGGCGGCATTCTCGTTGGATTCTCCAGCAGACTTGCGAACGGATGCACAAGCGGACAAGCCCTTACTGGAAGTGCACTGCTGCTGACTGGAAGTTTCGTTTTTCTCATTTGCATATTTGTTGGCGGATATTTAACAGCCTGGCTGTTCAGGGGGCAGTGGAATGATTAAGACTATGTACTATTTGAACACACTGGATACTGGCACAGCTTTGTTTGCTGCAATACTGATAGGAATAGCTTTCGGCTTCTTTCTTGAACGGGCAGGATTCAGTTCCAGCAGAAAATTGTCAGGCGTTTTCTATTTTAAAGATATGGCAGTAATCAAAGTAATGTTCACCGCTGTAATAACTGCGGCAATCGGCCTTTCCTGTTTGATTTCATTCGGTTTTATTTCGCTTGATAATATTTATCTGATGCCTACTGTCTATGGTGCACATATCG
>Ga0209417_1006907_pt1 | contig 11314 bp, 10 predicted proteins | sample RifGroF2_FD_184002 | JGI IMG/M metagenome (GOLD analysis project Ga0209417, IMG submission 184002) | Groundwater microbial communities from Rifle, Colorado, USA - Groundwater F2 (SPAdes) (version 2) | ecosystem: Environmental > Aquatic > Deep subsurface > Groundwater | place: Rifle, Colorado... | reverse complement strand
GGAATATTATTAATTAACAAATTAACCTTTAAATGTTCTCAAATTATTTTCGCATTTCAATATCATCAATGTTCTCAAATTATTTTCGCATTAATCCTTACAAAAATACAAAATCCGGGCATCCTAACAAATACCCGGACTATCCCCAAACCATTCCGCCCGCCTGGGCGATATGGTTTAATAGTTAGTGATTAGTAGCTCTTTGGCTTTGCTAACGCCCTTCTGAGCCACACTGTATTTAGTCTCGACCTCGATTATGTTAAACTGCTTGTATATCTCCCTAATCGGCTTCTTATCGTTTATCGACATAATAAACTTACCGTTAAGCCCGCTCATTATGTCCCTCAGCTTATTGAAATCCTCTTTGCCAAAAATATTCTTACCATAATAACTCTCGCAATCCCAATAGGGAGGGTCGATGTAAAAGAATGTCTCAGGTTTGTCGAATTTCTGGAAGCATACCTCATACGGCAGACATTCAATGTATGCGCCGGATAAGCGTGCATGTGCTTCTGATAAGTCTTGTTCCAAACGCAATAAATTGATTGCAGGCTTTCTCTGTGGCGATGTTGCATAGTTAAAATCGAGCTTACCCGCATAACCGCATCTTAAAAGGTAGTAAAATCGAGCCGCTCTCTGAATATCAGTCAGGCTCAAAGGGTTTTCCTCTCTCAACCGCTTATATTCGTCCCTGCCTACAACCATCCACCGAAACCATTTTGCAAATTCCTCAAGATGGTTCTTAACAACCCTGTATAGCGTCACAAGGTCGTTATTAATATCGTTAATAATCTCAATCTTAGACGGTTCTTTCTTGAAAAACATCCAAGCGGCTCCTGCGAACACCTCACAGTACGTGATATGCTCCGGTATTAACGGAATAATTTGTTTTGATAAAATGGATTTTCCACCCAAATAGCGCAAAAAGCTATTCATATAATTTCCTCCATGCTGATTAAAAAATGGTTATTTATGCTGTTTGAATTCTATCTTAATGCCGTTGTCTTTAAATATCGAGTACAAAGCTGACGATAAAGCGTTTACCTTTTTCTCCCCCAGTTCAAGGCTGAACGATTCATCGACTATATGTATTATTTCATGCAATATTGTCTCCTGGGTGTTGTCATTCGGCATACCTCCGATTATTGATATTCTTTGGTTCTTAAATTCCATCATACCCATATTGTCTGGGGTGAATACACTGCCGTCAACAAATTCCAATTTAAATTCTTTACCTAAAATCCTCATAATTCCTCCGTTAATTAAACATTCCTTCTGTTTTCTTCGCTCTGCGCTCTCTGCATTAGTAAAAGCATGTCAGCGCCTTGTAATAATCCTACTACCCGCTGTTGTGATACCGCATCAACGAGGTTAGCAAAATAACCTGCCATAACCTTGTTATTCTTTTCAATCGTCGAATTCATCAGCTTTTGTAATTGGTCGCTTCTAAGCAATATTTCAGTATTTTCGCCTCCCAACCGCGCTCCATCGCCAATCACTGCCAATGTGGGTGAATCGAAAACACCGCCTGTCGGGAATGACAATATAGTATTTAACAATGGTGATAAAACAGCGTTAATTAATTGGCTCAATATTGCCGCTCCTCCTGCCGTTACCAATGGAGCCGCGGGACCTGCCGCCAATGACAATGCTTTGTAAAATGGCGATGTCAGTACCTGTTCCCATACCCATGTAGTAACGAGATTTTTGATATATCCGACTAATGATGATAAAATATCTCTCATGTTTTGCTTCATAGCTTCGGTATTGCCGGCAAACAAATTGCCGATTACGTCATCGACTCCCTCACTCATTAATTCAAATGCCTGACGTACCTTATCACCCTTTTCAGTTATTACCTTTTCCGAATCCTCTAATTGCTGTTGCAACCTCAATACAGCTGTGTTATCGCCTTTTTTCTTAGCTGATTCGAGTTCTAACTCCAAAGCCTTTTTCTGTAAATCCATCGACTTCAAAATCTGTTCGTTTTCGAGAGCAAACCGCGCTCCTGCAACCTGCTGTTGTACGGCTAATTTCCTTTTTTCCGCATCCTCTTGAGCCTTAGCTTTTTCAGATTCAAATTGTTCCTGCAAAGCCTTTTTCTGTGCCTCAGTGCCTGCAAAATAATCAAGCTCCCTCTCCTGCGCTTTATCCATAGCATCCAGCTTGTTATTCGTAGCATTTTCGATTGCCGTAACCGATGCGTCCTCAACCGATGCGAATATGCCCTCCCAAATATCCCTTTGCTTATCCGCCTGAATCTGTAATAATGCGCTCTGCCTGTCGAGAGTAGCCTTCTCTTTATCAAATTGCCTGTCAATCAATGCAATCTTAGCGTCATTGGTCGCAACCTCAATCCCTATTTCCTCACTTTTCAACGTTTCCAGCTGTTTCAATAAATCCAATTTATTGGCATCGTCAGCTTTATTAAATTTCTTTTGGATATCGGCTCTTTTATCTGCGAGTATTTGTAATTGTTTTTCGTATATTGGCGCAAGTGCGCTCTCGTCGGCTAATCCAAGACTAATCTTGTATTCTATCGCGCTTTTTTCGTTGCTAAGTTTTATTTCCTTTAATTCCTGGGCTAATTTTACTTTGTCAAAAGTTGCCGTAATGCTTAGCTTGTGAAGCGTTTTTTCACCTTTCTCTATCTCGGTATTTATGTTTTCTATACGATTCTTTATTTCTGCGCTGTCGGCTCCCTTTGATTCTTTTAAAACAATAAGTTTGTCTCTTAATAATTTCAATGCCGCTTCCTGAGCTATTATCTCGTCATAAATAGTCGCTCCCATACCCCTTTGGGTAATGGCGATTTCCCTATCTATATCCGCTTTTTCCTTATCAACCTCCAAAGCCCGGAGCTTTGAATCCAATAATTGGGTGTACATAGATTTAAGGTCAACCGCACTTTTTGTGGCAAGGTCTGTGCTTTTCTTTGTTTCGTCCGTTTGATTTTTTATTTTCTCAGCATCAGCCGCCGCCTTCGCTTTTAAATCAGCGACTTGCTTAGCCGCTTCAGCTTCGGTTAGGCTAAATTTCTTCGCTAAGTTTTTAATAATATGGTCCTCGTCAATACCTTGCGCCAACCATGTCTCGTAATATCTTTTTAATTTACCGTTTCCGGCTTCGAGTAATTTCCTTTTCGCTTCGGTCATTTTTTCAACCTCGGCAGTTAACGCCGTTTGCTCGTCGCTCCCAAATCTCCCTGAATCGTATATAGCCATTTGTAAATCGACAGACGCCTTTTGTAGCTGTTTGTCGTTTTTCGCTGTTTTTATTGCATTAAACAATGGTTTTAAAAGCGCCTCTTTCACTTCTTTGTCCTGGAAGCCCACCATTACTCCCGATACCAAACCTCCGCGACCTCCCCCTGTGAATATTTTAGACCAATCATAACTAAATAAATCGTCTTCTAACTCTTCGCTGATTTTCTTAAACTCTAACTTTGCAACCCTTACTTTTATCTCTATGGTCCTATTGGCTAAACTTGTCAATTCGTCATCAAGCTCATTAAGTTCCTTGTTATTCTTTTTTGTTTGCCCCTCCAATGCGCTAAGGTTTTCTTTGTAAGATTTTGATTTATCTATTACACCCGGGTAGGTTCTCGCAAGTTTTATCATCAAATCACCATTATCACGCGCCGCTTCACCCTGCTTTTTAAAAGAATCAATCAAATACTGACCATTTTTCACAGAGCTTATTTGCTGTTCATTCAAAGCAATCTGTTTTTTTATAACTTCATCATCAGCCTTGGCGTTCTCAATACCTTCCTCAGTCGAAACATGTAAAGCATCAGCCAAGAAATACACTCCAGCCGCAAGTGCCGCTACTCCTGCTATAATCCCTATGATTGGCATTGCAGACATCGCTAAGTTTAATCCTCCCTGAGCCGCCGCCGCCGACATTAGCGAGGGAGCCAACCTCGTGAGTATTGATTTTGCAACATCTTTTATCGGTCCTGCCGACGCTCCAATCAAAGTCAATCCGGGAGCTACCTGCGAAACCGTGGTCAAAGCCGTTCCGCCTGCCTGAGCTATCCCGGCGAATGCTTCACCAGCTGTTGCCGCAAATGCTTCCAGTTCCTTTTGTATTTTATCAACGAATGTTATCGGTCCTAACGATTGATTGACCAAAGCTCCTGCCTGAGCCGCCTGCGCTCTGATTGCTGTCTCGTCGATTTCCGCGCTGAATACTTTTGTCCATAGCTCGCCTCCAATATCCTCCGCCATGGTCCCGGAGATAGCAACAGTTAATTGGTCTCTCACAGCCGCCGTTATTTCTCCACCCTGGAAAGCCTTATCAATCGCCGCCGCCGATTCCACCGTTACCTGCCGGACTGATTTTGCGCCTGTCTCGCCAAGCCTGACAATCCCCTGTATCGTTCTCGCAATCGGCGCGCTTATGTCACCCAATGCCCTTGTGGTATCGCCTGCACTCAAACGGATTTGAGTTTCTTTTACCGAATCCAACAGTTTATCCGTGTCCCTGACACCTTTTTCCATACCGAGTGAAATTAACCCGGTCATCTGTTCCGCGCTGTAACCTGCTTTAACTGCCAACTGTGAATATTCGTCCAGGGTATCTAAAACATCATCCATTTTGGACGCGCCGTTTTGCATTGATAAAGCCACAAGGTCAGCGGCTCTCTGACCATCCAAACCGAACTGTGCAATAAAGGTACGCGAACCGGCAATAACCTCATTCACGTCTTTATCAAATACATTCGCAATCCCCTGGGCTGACTTGACAAATTTTGTCAATTCGGTATCGTCGAAAAAATCACCAAGCAACTGCTTGCCTTTGCCCATGATTTTAACGGCATCAGCTACCGATTCACCGACTCCCGATTTAAAAGCATCGATGGCGTTTTCTTTGAGTTTCACCATTTCCTCGTTTGTCGCTCCGGTTGCCGCCTGCACTTCGAGCATAGCGTTTTGCATTTCCAAACCGCTTTCTGCAAATCCTTTCATGGATTCACCGAGATTGCCCAACGCTTCGAACTTTGCCATAAAATTCATAAAGCCTTCCGGCTCCTGAACGTCTGCAAGGTCACCCATAGCATCGCTCATTTCCTGTATTTTTTTCTCGGTGTCATCAATCTCATCTTGCAGTTTTTTGTAAGACGCCGAGCCTTCCTGCCCGGTAAGTTTCATTTGCGCCAATGCCTGTTTTTGCTTGGTTGCAAGTTCGTCAACTTCCTTTTTTGTTTTTGCAAATTCATTGGCTAAATCATTCATATTAAAATCGGCATCCTCTATATCCCTGATTGCCTTATTCAGCCTGTCGAGGGCTTCCTCTCCTTCTTGGGTGTTTATATCAACATTAATAGCGTCAGCCATTGCCTCTTCGAGTTCCTGGTAAGCGTCTATAACGTCAGCGACTGCATTAGCGGCATCCTTAGCGTCAATGTGAATACCAATGTTAATATCGTCAACATCGGCTTCTATCGTGCTGATTTGCTGTTTAAAAGCTCCTTTGTCCAGCTTCGGATTTATTTTAATATCGAGTTCTACTTTAGCCACTTTAGCCTTCTAATAATTTGATTAAACTTTCGACCACATCTAAGAAAAGCGCATCTCTGACCGATTCAAACCGCTCCGGTTGATTATTCGCTAAGAGCCGGACGGCTGGGTTTCTGAGCCGGATTTCGATGCGCCTGTCGTATTCGCGGGGATGGTAGAGCCTTTCGTGTTCAAAGGCGATTTCGAGTATATTGAAGCCGCCTGTGCCATCATCCTCGTAATCATCCTGTCGGAGCTTCCAAGCATTGTAAGCGTCGCTGAGACGATTGCCCGTTTGCCCCGAAGAGTAAAAAAATCCCGCAAACACCTAATCACTTTCTCGTATTCTACCGGGTTATCTGATGCTTCAAAATCCTTCTTGGTTTCCTTCATTTTATCCCGGGAGAAAATCAAAGGCTTTTTGTCCGGTGCCGGCACGAATAACATCGAGACAAGCTCAGCTATATAATCCAAATCCATGTCGCTGTCGGCAACATTTAAATTTTCACTGAACGCATCGAGACGGATTTTCTTCAGATTCGCTTTTTCCTCGCAAAGCATTATTTGTACGAACTTTAATTTTGTGTAGTTGTAGCAATACAACTTATCGTTTAGCCTGATGTATTGCGTTGGTAGCGCGTCATAATGCCGTTTGGCATCGCTCGCTGTTTGAATCACATTTTTTGTCATATTTACTCCTAATTTTAATTTAACGATGTTTACCTAATAGTCTAATAGCCTTCAGTCTGACAGCCTCTTTTGTAATTATTAAAAGGCAGCCACTGATTGTATTCAAAGTCAATTGCCATACCCAATTGTATGGCGATAAATAATTCCATTTTTGCGCCCTGGGAAAATTCATACCCCCGGAGCATATAGCAGGCATCGCATTCTACCAAACGACCAATGCAAGTTTTCATGGCGATTTGCCAATCTTCATTCCGGTGTACAAATCTAAGCGGGTTCACAACATCAAAGCCGTATTTGCGTAGTGCAATCTCAGCTGTTTCAAATTGCTTATAAGCCTCGTCATAGTTACGACCTGTAACCTGACCTGCCAAATATATTTTCTTAATAACCATAACAGTTTCCTAATAGTCTAACAGCCTTCAGTCTAATAGCCTAAAAAAATTCCTCCCCTGCCAACTTCACTCCCGATGGAGCTATGCCTCTCAACTCAAATGCAACTTCCGGGAGCCTTCTCGCATTCTCTAATCTCGATTTCGGAAACGCTCCGGGATTCGGTAATACATCCAACCATGCAATCCCGTCAAAACTGATTTGCCTGCCGGTGCCAACCCAAAAGGCTTCCAGAAAATCAAGGTCGGCTTCTTGCCATATCGCGTCAGCTGACACAATGATTTGATATATGCGCCTTTCGTACTTCTTTTTCTCGTACAAATATCCGCGCTCGCTTACACCAGATTCAGCCGCATACTCAATCTTTGAATCCCAGTCCAACTCGTCAAAGGACACAGCTTCAGCCGCTCCGTCATAATTAAACCATATCATACTATATCCGGCAATGGTGGATAAATAATTTTCTCAAACATTTTTTCTAATTTGATTTGCTGTGCGCTGATGGCAATCCCGATGCAAATAGTCAAATCCTCCGTAGTGGTTTTTTCGATAATTGACTCATGCGATAAATTCATTCCTCCAGATGTTCTTACATAAACAAGCTGACCTGGAGTAAAATTCCAATTTATATTATATAAAACATCGTCTTTTTGCAAATAGACATCGTCACCCTCGGATGGTTCGTTTAGTACTACCCCAGCATACTTTCCATAATCTTCATGCCTTCCTGTCATTTTATATATCTCGCCATCACTCTTAATCACAGCCGCCAAACCACTTGTTAAAGCCTCGCCTGCAAATCCTGCGGGAGGTGATAAATATTGAGTATAACCTCCATAAGAATCATCTATTACTTCACTCACAGGCTCGCCGAATCCATATTTGGAAGAGCGTGTTAACCGGAGGCTTGTTTCAAACTTATCCCAGTCCTGTTCTATCCCGGCAACAATATAACTACGACCATCTTCTATGTATTCACTGCCGATAGTTAAATTTTTCCAGGACTGTGCCGAACCGTCACTGCTTAATGAGAACCTGCTAACCCACTGCACTTTGCGTTTGTACTCAGTTGAATGGATTGTGCCGTTACGACCGTCCAAAGCGTTCAAACAACCCGCAAGCGTATCAAATATCATTTCCTCGCCGTCTATGGAAACCGCTACCTGGAATGCTGGTGTCGCTACATCTAATATACCGCCTTGCAAATACCGTATGTAAATAGCTGTGTGAATAAAATAGGGACCGTTCTTTGAGTAATTACTCCCGAAATGATTATGCGGTCTGATTTTTTCATTTTCAACTTGCTTTGAGTTTTTGAGAGTTGGGGAGAGAGTCAATGGGATTAAATCACCTTTTTCATCATCGCCTTTTTTGTATTTGTCTGAAAATGATATAACCGTGTCCTGGGTGTTTGAATCAACTGTGTATGTATCGCTACCTTCGACAGCCGCATTATTAGCCCTGCCTTTATAACGCTTTTCTGTTATTTTTTCGGTTTGCAAATCCAATTCGCCGCTAATAAAATCGCATAAATACACTCTGTCTTTTTGTGCATCGCCGTATGGGACAAATTCAACCTCTAAATGCGTCGCTGTTAAATTTCTGAATATACAAAAGCAACCAAAACATGGGGCTAAAGCGTAGAGCAGGTTTTTGAAATTATCGTATTTCTCAAATGAAAAATCATACTCTAATGCTTTTTGACTTTTGTTTTTGGCTGAATCCGTTATGCCATATCCCGTAATAAAGAGATTGATATTAACAAGCGGCACGTTTTCGGTTTCCACGGCATCTAATAAATTTAATCTTGTTTTTTGAGTTGTATTATTTTCCCATCCTGAAAAATGCGAATGTGGACCGGGAGTTGTTTTCGCCTTCGATGGTATAAACCAAAAGCCGGATAATGAGGATTTAAAACTTAATTCAAATTCCGGTATATCGACCTGCACTCTCGCCTCAGCCAATGCCCTTAATTTATCCAAACCAGCATTTAAATTAACCATGTTTTTTGTGTAGAAATCAGCGTAGGTGGCGTACGACCTGGAGTTGCCGACATTCGCCGCAATCCAAGCCGCATCCCCAGCCATCTCGGTTAATATTCCTTCGACCACAGCACCGTCAACGGTTTTATCCCTTAAGTTTATAATATCAGTTACAGCCGCCCCAAGGCTCTGTGCTGATAGCTTCCAATTACGTTGAGGGTTTGGATTGGCTCCCCATTGTGAGCCGGATGAAAATATATTTGTCGCACTGATTTTATCGCGCAATTTTCCTGAGAATTTTAATTGCGCTACCTCGCCGGATGTGTAGGGAGTGGATTCATAAACAAACAAAGCCGCCCAGCGTTTTTCGGTTTCAGCTTGCAATATAAAATCCCTGCAATCCTGTTCGTCGGTGTTTTTTATTTTTGCGTCGGAAACTTCAAAGTTGAATTCATCCTCTTTTTGCGAGCCGCTTTTCTCCAGGTCTTGTTTGGTGGAGTTAAATTTAATGATGTCAATATCAATAACGTCAGGCTGTGAAAACAAATCAGCATAAATATCGCTAACGACGAACTCGGTTGTTACCCATCCGGTCCCGTCCTCCCACATTCTCTTTGTCTGACGATATACCATGTTTCACTTTTCACTATTCGTTATTCACTTACCAATAATTCCGGTTTCAATGTGTGGTCTTCAGTAAACGTTTTTGTTGCGGTTGCCACAGCGATACACTGGATGATTTTAATATCTTCATCCAATACCAATTTTAAAGCGCACTCAACCCGTGCGAATGCGTCAGCCGCTCCCAACTCAATCCAATCCCCTGCTATGATTTCGACAGAACCCAGATAGTTTTGTGCAAGTTCGTCAGTCCAAACAAACGGTTCACCTGTAGCAGTAGCCACAGCACATTTTTTGAAAAAATAAACTTTCATTGGGCATTTTTGCAAAGCGGGAACGACAGCCGCATCATGCTCACGGAATATAACCGCTCCTATTTCCAGTGAACCGCCTTCCTCATCCACGGCATCAAAGAATTCCATAGTGCCGTTTGAAAGCATATCACCGCTTACAACTCCTGCAATAGAATCCATCGCCTGCGAATTATCAGGCAATTCTAATAATTTCCATTTGCGCTTTGTAGGGCTTACACCAAATCCCATGTTGTCACCTCGTTAGTTATTTCTTTAGTATTTTTATTGCCTTCGCCGAGATAATTAATCGTTATATAACCTTCGATATTCACCGGATAAGGCTCTATGGATGAAAAACCATGTAGCGGCATCCATATTGAAAGTTTATCCCCCGGTTCGAGATAAACTATATCAGAGCCGCCTGCCCATCCGTAAGTTCTAAACAGGGGAGCCGCTGTATTTGTTAAATCACAAGTACCAAGCTTGCGTTTGTAGGGTAACCAATTTCTGGATAGTCTAATATCGAATAATGCCAAACCGAATTCCTCTGCCGCGTCCGAGTCACCAAACCCGATTTCAAAAAATGCCGAAACCCTGTAACATCCTTTGTCGCCTGCATTGAACACAAACAAATTAACCGGAATATCAGCGAGTATATTCTTTTCTGACCTGCCTAATTCGCCACGAAGATTTTCGACCTGAAATTTTACACCATGCCAGCAATTTGTAGCGAGACTTAAATTTGTTTCGCCATAACCGCCGACATCGGTCTGCCATGTACAAACATTTGCAGGCACAATTAATGCCCTGTTTGCCATCAGCTGTAACCATCCTAAAATATTGAGGAGTTTTTGATAGAAAGGTACTTCTCGCCTGAGCAATTCCTGCGTTACTTCAAACGATTGTTTTTTTTTACTGTGTTCTATTTTGCTGAATTTTCTCATTTAAAAATCCGCTCCAAAAAAAATCACATCGGCATTTTCATAAGTCATTACAAGTTTCGGGTCTTTCGTTGACCCCGCTTCATCTCCTGCATAAAACCACATTCCAGCTTCCTTGCCATTAACCCAAGTCGGTGAATTATTCGCTTCATCATAATTCACATTTTTTATAGCAAATTTTGAAACACCATTAAGAACGAGAGCGGCAATCCCAGCCGGGTTTAAAGTCAATGCGTTATAACCCTCCAGCGTTACACCTGCGTAGCTGATAGGTGTATCGCAAAATGCGACGGCTCCAGCTTGGTCAAAATCGCCAACGGCAACATCGTTTGCATTTGCCTGTGTGCTACCATAAATATTCGCATTCGGTGCATAAGAATTAGTGTCTGCTTTTGATTGTCCGCAAAGCGATATAACCGCACTTACAATTCTCGACACCGAACCAATAACCGGGGTTGCAAACGTTAAAAATGAACGTGTTAAATTCCTGTATTTGGATGTCGTGGTATCGCATCTGAAATAAATTGCTATCGTTGTTTGGTTATTATAAGCGTTATCTCCGTCGGTAAGCCCGCGTATCACACTCCAGTCAACACCAGCCCCGGCTGTGTAATCTTTTGACACTCTGCCGTCACACGTTACATTTGCACCGCCGCCGCCCGCTTCGGGATATGCTGTTAGAATTGGCATTTACACATCCCCTTCCACAGTCTGCCCAACGAACTGCTTTAATGCTTCGAGTAAATTTACTTCGGTGTTTTCAATGTCTAATTCAATCTCCCCGTCATTTTCTTTCCTGAATGTGCCGTTGCCGATTTTCACAGGAGGATTGATGTAATAATAGGGACTTCGTAATTTGCGACCTAATGCCTGCACATCGACCTGAAGAGTAGGAA
>Ga0209417_1006906_pt1 | contig 11315 bp, 8 predicted proteins | sample RifGroF2_FD_184002 | JGI IMG/M metagenome (GOLD analysis project Ga0209417, IMG submission 184002) | Groundwater microbial communities from Rifle, Colorado, USA - Groundwater F2 (SPAdes) (version 2) | ecosystem: Environmental > Aquatic > Deep subsurface > Groundwater | place: Rifle, Colorado... | reverse complement strand
CAATCCGCCTTGGCGGATAACCGAGGATACAATGCAGTCAAACCTTCAAGGTTAGGTTACTTTCCTGCATACTAACCTTGAAGGTTACAACATTTATGATAAACCTTGTGCCTAGGCGGTTAGTTTCTTTTAACCACTGAGTTCGCGATGGAAAGCGCAAAGACTACAAAAGGATTTTAGACTTATATTTGTGATACGTTTTTCTTATTATAATTGCAATCTGTCATCGATCAATTAAATTGTAGAGGTAATAAAATGAAAACATTAGGTTTAATAGGTGGAACTACATGGGTTTCAACGGTTGATTATTATAGGTTAATAAATCAACAGGTAAATAAAAAATTAGGTGGTTTAAGTTCGGCAAAAATGCTTCTTTATTCTGTGAACTTTGCGGAATTCAATCCACCAACCGACCCCAATGAATGGGGAGAACTTACCGGTAAATTCACAGCTATTTCTAAAAATCTTGAAAAAGCCGGCGCTGATTGTATCGTCTTCTGCGCTAATACTCCCCATATTATCGCGGATGATATCCAGAAAATTATAAACATCCCTATCATTAATATTGCTGAAGAAACCGCAAAGGCGGTTGCTGCGCAAAACTATAAAAAAGTTGGACTGCTCGGAACAAGAATTACAATGGAGCAGCCTTTTTATAAAGATAAATTATTAAAATACGGCATATCGGCAATCATCCCGGAATTTGAAGACCGGAAGTTCATCCATGCCTCTATCCTTGATGAAATGGCAAAGGAAATCTTCAAAGAAGAAACTAAGCAGAGGTATCTTACCATTATTAAAAAACTGATCTCTGATGGTGCAGAGGCAATTGTATTGGGATGTACAGAAATACCGATACTTATAAAGCAGGAGGACGTTCCTATTCCCCTCTTTGATACTACTTTAATACATGCTTCGGCAATAGTAAATTTTGCTCTCGGCGATCATAAGGAGTGATCGGGAGAAAAATTCATTGTGACCTTTGTGAAAAACTTTGTGTTGCTTGTGGCTAGTTTTTTACTACAAGTTCACAAAGGAAAGCATAAAGAACACAAAATATGTTTGGGAATCTGTAAATACATTTTTAAGTTGAAGCGTACAATAAATAACGAATTCGGTGGCGTTATTTCTAAATTAGTGTTAAATAATACAAAAACTGCAAGCAAGTATGTATTCCTTTATCAATAAAATATTGAGTAAAAGTAATAGTTATAAGTAACAGAAAATATGTCTGAATCCAAACTAAATATTGATGTTAATCCAAGTTATAATAATGAAGCAAAACAATTTCTAAGATTTTTACAAAATACTAGTAAAAGATATCCCATTAAATTTCATTATAAACAAAAGGTTGAAGGGGTGTATGTTCTAAAGATTAGAACAGAAGAAAATCTCAAATCAGATGCATTTTTCCAAGAATTAATATTAAATAAAGCATTATATTATTATGCTTGTACATTGAAATCCAAAAAAGCTATTGTGTTACAAGTAATTAAACCAATATTCCAAAAAATTCTTGATTCAAGATTTCAACACACCCATGAAAAGTTATTAAAAAGACATATTCTAGGAAAGGTGACTGATAATTTTGTGCCTGGCGATTTTTTTGAAGAAACTGGTCATAGATATGAAAATTTGTTTTTTAGATGGGATATCAAAATCCTCAGCGATTATGATTTTATAAAAGATTTAGACGATTTAATAACAGCGTTTATGCTTAAAAATATTGGTCAAATAAAAGGCGACAAGAGTCCATACTTTAATAATGTTGTAACCATATGTGCAAATAGAAATTTGTTTTTTAACGATAAGGATATTAAAAAAGCATTTTTAGAAACACATGTGTTAAGAACAAAGGGACTGCATAGGCTTGAAAAAGATTTAGATAAAGAAAAAGTATTTGAAATAGCATCTATTCTATATAATTATTTCCAATATTATGATGATTATCTGTATTCTCAACAAGATAAAACGATTAAACATAGAGGCAAATACTTTAAGAGAATTAAATATGGAGATGAACATTGGATAGATGAAAATGGACAGCCTTATCTAGACGAATCTGGGAATCCATTTAATGTATTTGAAATGGCCGCACAATCACCGTGTGGCGATTGTGGTGTTTTAAGAGGTCAGTTTCATGTTTCCGGTTGTGACATTGAAGTATGCCCAGTATGCAAAGGCCAAGCATTGGGCTGTGGTTGTGGAATAGAAGATTTTGACTACTAGTTACTTATAATAAGCGTATAAGCGGAACACCGTATTCGGTCGTAATATTTGCGGTTTGTCATTGTAATGAAATTTGAAGTAGAGTAAAAAAAAGATCGCGACCAATAAATCGTTGAATTTGTCGCGAAAACCTTTTGGCATTCACATAAACACAATATTGTTTGTCTTTCCCTTATAGATATCGCTCTTTTATCTTATACAAATAACTCAACGCATCTTCATACGTGTTGGGAATAATTCCGTCAAGAATCGCATCTTCTATAGCTGTTTTGATCTCCCCTACTTTCTTTGAAGGCTTCAACTTGCATATCTGCATAATCTCTTCTCCACGCACCGGAGATTGGAACGCTCGCAATTTATCTTTCTCTTCAACTTCTAAAACACGGTTCATCACCCGTTCATAGTTTGCAAGATACTCGCTCACCTTCTCCATATTTTTGCTAGTAATGTCGGCACGGCAAAGTGTAATAAGATCGTGCAAGTCCTCCCCCGCTTCAACAATAAAGCGGCGAACGGCGGAATCGGTAACTTCTTCTTTCGCCAACGCAATGGGGCGAAGATGAAGCCGCACAAGTTTGCGGATATATTCCAACTGATGGAAAGGAAGTTTTAGCCGTGTAAAAATTCCTTTCATAATTCTTGCGCCAAGGTCTTCGTGTCCGTGGAAAGTCCAACCGACATTTTCTACAAATCTTTTTGTCTGCGGTTTGGCAATATCATGTACAAGCGCTGCAAACCTCAACCAAACATTATCAGTATTTGGAGCAATATTATCAACCACTTTACATGTATGATAAAAAACATCTTTATGATGAAAATCCTGCCGCTGATCGACACCTTGTAGATTTGCAACTTCCGGGAAAATAAATTTCATTACTCCATTTTCTTGTAGCAGTTTTAATCCGATCGAGGGTTTTGGAGAAGAAAGAATTTTAAGAAACTCATCCGTAATTCTTTCCTGTGAAACTATTTGCAACCGTTCAGCCATTGATCTTGCCGCAGTTTTAATTTCGTCCGCGACATTAAAATTAAGCTGAGATGCAAAACGGAATGCGCGCATAATGCGTAACGGATCGTCGCTAAACGTTTCTTCGGGATTAAGCGGAGTGCGCAAAAGCTTTTGCTCAAGGTCAACGAGTCCGCCGAATGTATCGATCAGTTCACCGTAATTCTTTTTATTCAGCGAAAGAGCAAGTGTGTTAATGGTAAAATCTCTACGGGAAATATCATCAAAGAAAGTACCGTTTGTTACAACGGGTTTGCGTGAGGTTCTATCGTATGATTCTTTACGTGCGCCGACAAACTCCAGATCAAAATCGTTATATCTAAAATGAGCGGTTCCAAAGTTTTTGAATACGGAAACCTTATCTCCCCCGATTATTTCCGAAAGTTGTTCTGCAAAAGAAATCCCATCTCCGATAACTAAAAAGTCAATTTCTTTCTTTTCACGCTCGAGTAGAATATCGCGCACGAATCCGCCGACGATATAAAGCTCAGTCTTCAATTCTGTTGCCGCTTTAGCAATCATCTTGAGGAAGGGATAAGATTTTTCTATTTCACTAATATTTATCATGTTAAATTATTTCGCTCTTTCAGAGCTTCTGAGTCGATATCAGTTTTTTATCATAGGGCTTTGCCCTATGTTGATGTATAACGCCCTTTCAGGGCTAACTTTATCGAAAACTTTAATATCTATTTTTTCTCTTCATGTTTGATAAACCATTCAAGTTTATCTTTTTCGTTCTGCAAACTTTCACTAGCATAAGCGGGAATATTCTTTTCCAAAATGGTAACCAATTTTGTTGCAGACATAAAATCAAAATGTTTTATTGCAAATCTAACGAGTTGCAGCGCCGAATACCAATCATTCTCGCTTGCTGTGAACTGACTACTTTTAATTAAGCTACCGACTGAAGCATAACTAACTTTCTCTTTTTCAACAAGTCCGATCAACGGAAGCAGCAAAGTTGGTGACGGGTTACTTGCAAACTGATTTGTTAAAATCGTAAATAGGTCGATCTCTTTTGCTTTAATGAACGTACTTGCAAGATTACCATTACTTAAGAGTATTTTCCTTAATGCTATTCGCGAAGCTAATCTTCCGGTTGGATTCCAAACAGCCAAACTATCTAATATAACTTTTGCTTCACCAAACTTTCCATTCACAATTTTTTCATCCGCAATTTTTAGTTGAAGCAGATACCAGTAAGGAGAGTTTTTATAATTCAACAAATTCTTTTCAATTAAAGTTTCTGCTTTTTGCGAATTCTCCTCTTCGGTGCAAAAGATCAGTCCGCTAAATAAAGCATAATTCTTTTTGTAATCTTTAATTGATAAAATTTCGTCTTTCGCTGCTGCGAAATTCTTTTCTTCAATCAGTTTAAAGATTGCGTTAGTTTTATTCGCTAAGTAACGTGGACATACTTTTTGAACTAACGGTAATCGTCCAAAATAATAATTAGCAGTATGTTGATTGTTAATGTAACCTTTATTATCAAGGAATTTCCGGTATTGGATTTCCGTTTCTGCAACTGATTTATGGTAACTTTTTTCAAAATCACCGTTACGATAGAACTCTTTAAACTTTTTAATTCCATATTCGTCGATCAAAAACTTACAGAACGACCCGGCATAAATATATGAGAGTGAAGAAACATTCGCGAAGAATGAAAATCCGCTAAATAAACTTTGTACACTTAACTGCAAATTATTTTTTGAAGCGAGAAAAGCGGGATAGTGAATATCCAGATCATCATAAACCGGATCGGCTGCGCATGCAATTCCTTCAACCGTTGCCGGATTATAATTCGCATCGATCTTTAGGAAATTGTTACTCCATTTAGCGGCAAAAATATGAGCGAGTTCGTGATTAACGGTTTGCTCATATGAATCTAAAGACAAATATATTTGATTGAGCCACGGTTTTGCAACATCAGCATTACCGGCTCCAAAATATTTTCTTTTTTCATCGCTTGAACGAAATACGAATGAAGTGATTTTCTGTTCCGGTTTGTCAGTAAAAAAACTCGTTTGCCTTTGAAAGTAATATTCATGGAGAAGCGTGATATACTTTTCTTCATCTTTATTTAACTGTTGAGGAAGATAGATAACATAATTTGAAGTTACTATTCGCTTTTGAAGAATGTTGTTCAACAAGGTTTCCGTAGTTCCGAATCCAATTTGAGGAGAAAGGAAAATGAAACATCCCGAAACAAGAATGATGAGAAGGAATAAAACTCCTCTGGTAATTTTTAGTGTTTTGAATTGTTGTTTTCTTATAAAGACGATTAAACCGCCAAAGAATATCAGATTAAAAACTCGATAAAGTACAATTGTTGAAGTTATATCAATGTCTTCATCGTACATCGTTCCGGGGAAAAAAGGAATAAGCGGATTGTAAAAAAATATTTGCGGACGAAAATATATTTCAACAATAGGAATTAAAGCAATTGCGATCAACAGCAGAATGAAGATCAGATACGAATATTTTTTGTTGATGAAATCAGAAAGTAGTCCCAAGGCATAACCGATAACCACAGCAGGTATAGTCAACACAGCGTAAAACTTGAAACCATCAACAAAAGAACAATCACTTCTGAAAAGATGAAAGAAGAATGCAAGCAACACCGGAATGAGTAAAAATAGTCCGGCAAAAAGTAAAAGTTTAAATTGAAAAACCTTTACCGCTATCGCGGATGATTTGAATTTATCTTCGTGGATGGTGAATAGTCCGATGTAAATGACAAGGAACAATCCGTTCAACGACGCAAATTCAAAACTAAAATACTTTGTTAAGGGAAGGTTGAGCAGTAAAACATTATTAACGACATGGAGAAAGAGAAGAATTTGTAGAAAGAGATTCTTTTTAAATAATGTTATCACGATAATTTAAAATTCTTGTCCGGCAACCCGTTCAATATCGGCGCCGAGTGAACGAAGCTTTTCTTCCAACCGTTGATAACCACGGTCTAAATGATAGACGCGTAGAACTTCAGTAACACCTTCGGCAGCTAATCCGGCTAGGACTAACGATGCGCTCGCGCGCAGATCGGTTGACATAACTTTCGCCCCTTTTAATTTTTTCACTCCTTTGATCACCGCGTTATTCTCTTGGACCGAAATGTCCGCACCAAGCCGGGTTAATTCAGCAACATGGCTAAAACGATCAGTGTAAATAGTGTCAGTAACCGTTGAAACACTATCCGCAATGCTCATCAGCGCCAACCATTGCGCCTGCATATCGGTTGGAAATCCGGGGAAAATTCCGGTTGAAACATCAATGCTTTTAGGTTCAATATTTTGAGCGTTAATTCTGATATCTTTTCCATTTACTTCGATGCGAGCGCCGGTGTCTTCCAGCTTAGCAAGTACTGCGTACAAATGCGCATCAATACCGCCGCGGACAAGAATATTCCCCTTCGTCATTGCAGCGGCAACAAGAAAAGTTCCAGCTTCAATTCTATCGGGAATCGTTTCGATCGTATCAGGATGAAGTTCGTCAACTCCCTCGATCTCCAAAATGGAAGTATTAATGCCGGAAATCTTCGCTCCCATTTTAATTAGGAAATTCACAAGATTTGTTATTTCCGGTTCCATTGCCGCGTTGTTAATTATGGTTGTACCTTTTGCCAGTACCGCTGCCATTAAAATGTTTCCCGTTGCGCCGACGGAAGATTTGTCAAAATTTATTTTAGCGCCGTGTAAGCGGTTTGCTTTTACAATTATGTAACCGCCATCCAATTCAATTTCAGCACCGAGTTTTTTTAATCCTTCTAGATGAAGATTGATCGGGCGCGGACCCCAAGCGCAGCCGCCGGGAAGAGAAACTTTTGCAAACCCGTAACGCGCAAGTAATGGTCCGAGAACATAAACCGAAGCGCGCATCTTTTTAACATGCTCATACGGAGCGATCTGATTATTTACTGTAGCAGAATTAATTTTTAAAACTTGATTTTCAAATTCAATTTCCGCCCCAAGCTGTTTGAGTAATTTGCTCATGGTAAAAACGTCATTCAGTTCAGGTGTGTTGAACAAAACGGACTGCCCAGAAGCAAGTAGAGCAGCCGGCATTAAAGCCAACGTAGCATTCTTTGCACCGCTGATTTCAACAGTTCCTGCTAATTCTTTTCCGCCATGAATGACAAATTTATCCACACAAAATCCTTTTATTTACTTGAAAAAATCGAACCGTAAACCCCGGCAGAAAAGATTTTCTTTGATGGAGTTACAAGCAGACGATTCAATGCGGTAAATCCACCGGATGAGGAAACTTCCCAATTTAATCCACCGTCTTTCGTCACTAATACTTCTCCTTTATTACAAGAAATAAAACCGGTTTTTTTATTTGTAAAAGCAATGGATAGTAATCCCGAAGCCAACCCTGAAGAAATTTTTTCCCATTTACTGCCGCCATCTGAAGTTCTAAAAATTTCTCCGCCGCCGGCAATCACTAATCCGTTTTTGCTGTCTATAAAATTTACATCGCGTAAATAGGCGTCGGTAAATTTGTTTTGATGTGTCCAATTTTCGCCCTGGTCTGTAGTTTTCAAAATAGTACCATTCCAACCCACAGCGTATCCGGTTAATTGATCAACAAAAAAGATATTAAAAAGTAGATTTGCTGTATTCGAATTAACGCGTCTGAAAGAGTATCCGTTATTATTGGATTTTAAGATAAGTCCTTTTGCTCCGCAGATAAAGGTTGCGCCGCTAATTTCATAGATACGAAAAAAATTTTCTCCTTTAAGTTGAAGAACATTCTGCCACGTTGTTCCGGCATCTTCAGTTCTAAAAATTCTGCCTTCATCACTAACTACCACTCCAATATTGGAAGTTAGAAATTTTATATCAGTAAATGTTACGAATGAGTCTACTTTGGGGAGGAGTTCTTCCCAATCAGCGCCATAATTGGTTGATTTGAGAATCGTACCACCTTCGCCGCAAGCAAATCCAATATCTTCCGCGGGAAAAGTAATTCCGTTCAAATTACTTTGTGTTCCCGAATTTAATTTTAACCAATTTAAGGAAGATGTAACAACGGGTCGCGAATTATAAACTGCCGTAGTATCGGTCTGCTGCTTTGTTTTTGAAGTTAGAACGGGCCAATAAGTTGCAACGGCATTAAAAACGAAATAGGCAAGAAGAATGATCACCGCCATAACAGGCAGAGCAAAAAATGCTGTTTTTATTCTCCGGATTTTGTCCGCTTTATTTGAATCGATAGGTTTTAGTTTCGTCTTAACTTTTTCCGACTTCTCAACATTTACTTTATCTAATTTCTGAAGAACTTGATTCGCATCATCCAAAAACTCTTCACAGTTTTTATATCTTTTATAAATTGTCTTATCAAGGGCTTTCATAACAATTTTATCAAGTTCCGGGGGAATTGAACTTGAGTTTATGGAGACTCGAGGCGGAGTCTTTTTTAAGTGCGCTTCCATAATTTCATATTCAGTTCCTTTATCAAAAGGTGTTTTGCCGGAAAGCATTTCATACAAGGTTATACCGATGGAATAGATATCGCTTTGTTTTGTAGGGTCTTCAGCGCGAATTTGTTCCGGACTCATGTAAAGGAGCGTGCCGATCTTTGTACCGGTTTTTGTAATTCCTTTGTCGAATAACGCTTTAGAAATTCCAAAGTCCATTATTTTAACAATACCCTCTCTATTCAGGATAATGTTGGAAGGTTTAATGTCTCGATGAATAAAATTTTTACTATGAGCATGCCCAACGCCTTCAAGAACTTGCTGCAAAATGAGAAGTGTTTCTTTTGTTTCTAATTTACTTTTTCTAGAGATAAGTTTTTCAAGTGTCTCCCCTTCCACATATTCCATTACAATGCCGAGAATTCCGTTTTGCTCAGTAAATCCATACACCGAAACGATATTAGGGTGATTCAGTTTAGCTTGATTTTTTGCTTCCCGTTTAAACCGTTCAACAAAATTTGAGTTAAGAGAGCCGGTCTGGTTCAGCACTTTAAGAGCAACAAAGCGTTCCAGTTTGATGTCGAATGCCTTATAGACAATTCCCATTCCCCCTTCACCAAGAACGGAAACTACTTTATAATTCTCAACGATCGATCCTATCATAGAAATATCAATTTTAAATGTTGTTAATAATTACATAAGAAAAATTGTCCGGGGCGCCATACTCTTCAACGATGTCAAAGAAGCTTTGAGAAATTTGTTCCAAATTATCTCCTTGGGATAAAACATTCTTTATTTCTTTAGCGTTTAACACACCACAGACACCATCCGTACAAAGAAAAAGTTTGAATTGTTGATCATCATGTACGTAGAAATAATCACAATCAGGCTCGCAGTCTTTATCTTCGCCAAGCGCTTTAACGATAATATTTCTGTGCGGGTGCTTTTCAGCCTGTTTGGAGGTTATTAAACCATTATCGACCATCTTTTGCACAAGAGAATGGTCTTTTGTTACCTGACTTAACTCGCCGTCTATTAAAAGATAAATACGGGAGTCCCCAATATGTCCCCAATAGACTGTGTTTCCCGCGATAAAAACAACAACCGCCGTAGTTGCCATCCCCTTGTAGTGAGCGGATTCACTCCCCATCCTAAGAAGCGTTGAATGCGCCTCGATCAGGGCATTGTTAATTCTATTAAGATGATCTAATTGAGGGTTTTCCATAAAAAATTTATGAATAGCTTCCACAGCAGTTTTAGAGGCAACGTCACCAGCGCGATTTCCTCCCAAACCGTCACAAACGATTGAGAGAAGTCCGTCTTCCAAATTAAAAACATTGGCGGAATCTTCGTTTACCAGCCTTCTTTTTCCGATATGTGAGGCAAAAATATAGTTTACAACCATGTAATAGCTTAAAGGATTTAAATGAGAAAATACATTACAAATCTAATAAAAATTTATTCAGAGTTTAATCAATTATTTGAGATAATTAGCCTTTAAAAGATAATGCCTTGGCAAGATATTTGCTAAAGTTTTCCATCCGAATTATATTTGTTTTAACAATAAAAAGAATTTCACAACTTTACTGCGAAAGTGGCGTAATTGGCAGCCGCGCTAGACTTAGGATCTAGTATCGAAAGATGTGGGGGTTCGAGTCCCCCCTTTCGCACATTTTTATTAACCCGCGTTTCGGAAAAGCGCAGATAGTTCTTAATCTTACTCATGTTCTTTTTCTTAATCTTCTTTTAGAACAAAGAAAGAATAAGGAAAACGATTATGATTATGAATACGATTAAGAGTAAGAGTAACGTTTTCTTGTAGAAGAACGCAATATAATTTTATTAATATAGAGGTAGGTTTGGAAACAAAAATAAATGCTTTAAGTGATTCGGTTAATGAGTTGGAAGTGATTGCAACTTATGACGACATCAAACATTTGATTGAGACTGAGGTTCTGAAACAGACTAAAACACTCCAAATTGATGGTTTTAGAAAAGGAAAAGTCCCCCCGACTGTAATTAAAAGAATTTATGGTGATTCACTTGAATACACCGCCGCTGAAAAAGTTGCAAATAAATTGTTCTGGCAAATTGAAAAAGAGCAAAATCTTAAACCGATTAACGAACCTTCGTTAACCGACATTGACTTTAAACCGAATGAGAAGCTCACGTTTAAAGTCAGTTATGAAATTTTCCCTAAGATCGAACCACAAGGTTACTCCGGCATTGAGATAGAAGTTCCTGATTTCAAAGTAACTGAAACCGAAATAGAGAACGAAATACACCGCCTTTTGGATGCGAATGCCGTTTATGAGGATGCGCAAACCGTTGAGGATGAAAAATATCTGCTCACCGCGGATATATTCACCGCAACTGATGATGGTTCATCAACCGGTATCAAAGTTGAGACCGACTATAAAATTAATCTCACAAATAAAAACATCAATAAAGAGATTTTGGAAAATGCGCTGAATAAAAATGTAGGCGATACTTTCTTCTTCTCATTTGATGAACCGCATGAACACCATGACGACGTTCCTCACGAACACAAAAAAATAACTTATTCTCTTGTAATTAAAAGCATTCAAAAAATCGTTTACCCGGAATTGAATGAAGAGTTTTTGAAAAAAGTTAGCCGTGACAAAATCACTTCCGCCGAAG
>Ga0209417_1006905_pt1 | contig 11317 bp, 6 predicted proteins | sample RifGroF2_FD_184002 | JGI IMG/M metagenome (GOLD analysis project Ga0209417, IMG submission 184002) | Groundwater microbial communities from Rifle, Colorado, USA - Groundwater F2 (SPAdes) (version 2) | ecosystem: Environmental > Aquatic > Deep subsurface > Groundwater | place: Rifle, Colorado... | reverse complement strand
TCGTTATTAATTTATTGATACACACAAAACAAATGTTCCCTTTTGAATTAAATTGGGTTACGATGTCAATATTATCACTCACTATTACAATATTGTTTAGTATTATATCATATTATCTTTTTGAAAAACAATTTTTGAAGCTAAAAAGGTATTTTTATTAATTCAAACATATTATTTCGTAATTAAACAATCGACAATGCATTTTATCTTTTTCGTGATTATGATAGGAATAATTTCTATTCATAGTTATATATTTATAAATAATAAAAAGAATGGATTACTTCCATTATATTGCACAATGCCATTATATATTATGTTGATATATGATATATTGTTGTATTATAAAATTTGGGTCGAAACATTATAAATCATAATAAAATTTTCATAACTTTTTTGTTATGAAAATGGATATGAGTAAATCACAAATAGAAGATTTTTTATCGATTTATCCAGATCAAACAGATCAAGAATTTCAACAAAAGATAAGCAGTATTAAAGAATTTCAGGATCTTGCATCTACTTTAGATGAACCAATGCCAAAAAGGGGAGAATATTTTCGACATCAAATTTTACTTCAAATATTAATGTTATTTATTGATGAAATATTATTAATATGGGAAATGGGGTCTGGTAAGACATGTGGAATTGCAGCATGTACGGAGTTTATAAAAAATATAGCAAGAGATATGATGAATAATGTTATAGCAAATTCTGCACCAGAAAATATTGAAGGCAAAGATATTTACAGATATTTTCCATATAGAAGAGTATTAATGTTAGTGAGTGGAGATGTTACAGAACAAGATCTTAAATTTCAATTATTTTGTAAATGTACTGGAGATGTTTATGATAATGATGTTATTAAAAATTCTATGACCGAAAAATCTAGAAAAGCAAATATAACAGTATCTCTTCAATCATATTATGATATTGATAGGCATATTTCATTCGCAAGAAAATTGAAACAATTATCTGATGAACAAATAATAAAGCAATATTCAGGTTATATTATAATTATTGATGAAGCTCATAAAGTTGGAATAAACGACAAAGGAGATATTGACAGTGAGACATACAGTCAATATTGGAGATTACTTCATCTTGTAAAAAGACGTAAAATAATACTTCTTACAGGTACACCAATGATAAATCAACCTAAAGAAATTATTCCGCTTATGAATTTAATATTACCAGCAAATATGCAAATGAGCAGTGAAACAGATGATTTATCTGGATTTTCAGACGATCAACTTATGGCATATTTTAATGGTAGAATATCATATGTAAGAAGTTTAAATAAAGGTGTAGTTTTACATGATGTTGGTGTTCCTTTGACATATGATGGAATATCAAGTCGCAAATTAGTATATCCAGGAAAATTAGAAGGAATTCAACATGAATCATATATGAATTTAATATCATCTGGAGTTGATGATTCAGTTGGAACAAATTCAAGATTATGCGCTAATTTTGTTTTTCCAGATGGATCATATGGAGGATCAGGATTTTCTAGATATGTTAAACATATAAAAGATGAACAATATGAATTTAAACCAGATGTTGCAGAATATGTAAGACAAAATCTTAAGCAATTAAGTATTAAAATGTTTAATATAATTCAAGATATTTTAAACAATCCAAAACGAAAACGTTATGTCTGGTTTAATTATATTGAACCAGGGGTTATATTATTTGGATTATGTTTAGAACTCTTTGGATTTACACGATACATTGGTTCTGGATCATCATTTGTAAGCAGAAATATAAAAGGATTAAGACCATTTTGTAGTTCTCCAGACACCGATTTGATTCCAACATTAGATAAAAAACCAAGATTTATGTACTTGACATCAAAAACACCAAAATCTCATTTAACACATCTATTTGATATGTATAATTGTAAAGAAAATGTTGATGGGGAATATGTACTTATAGTTATTGGAAGTCATGTAAGTGGAGAAGGAGTAAGTTTTTCAGATACTAGAGAATTTGATGATGCAAATGCATGGTGGAATGAATCAACAATTTCACAAGCAAAAGGACGTATTGTTCGAGCAACAGGATATATAAATACTGAAGCAAAAGAAAGACAAAAATTAATAGAATTAGGAGAAAATCCTGATGATATAATAATTGATGTCAATTTTAGATCTCATTGTACAATTAGTGATAATTTCAATACAATAGATCAAAAAATGTATCATATAACAGAAGAGAAAGATAAAAAAATAGCTAGAATAAAAAGATTACTTAAAAAAGCTGCAGTAGATTGTCAATTACATAGAGAGCGAAATATAAGAGATACTGACATTGATTATTCTAGAGAATGTGATTATAATGTATGTAATTATGAATGTAAAAATATACCACCAAAAGAATATATAGATATGTATGATATGTTAACTGCTCAAATGAAAATAGAACAAATATCTGATAAAATAATTATTTTTTTTAATACAGAATTTGAAACTGATATAATAACATTGAAAAATCATATAAAATGCGCTGATTTTTATCTTGTTATGTCTATACAAAAATTAATATCCGAAAATACACCTATATTAAATAGAAATGGTATAATATCTTACTTAAGAAATAGTGGAGATTATATATATCTTGTTACAAATAAATTCGAAAATCATTCAAAAGATGATTTATATTATAGTAAAAAATTAATAGTTCCAAGCACTAAAAATTTTACAGGAACTATCGAAGAAATAAAAGTCAAAAATCAAATGCAAATTATAAAGGATATGAGTGAATTAAGTGAACTTGATCCTAATTATACGTTCAATCTTGGAGAATTATTGAAAAAATTAAGCAAAAAATATCAGATATATTTATTTGAAAAAGTTACAAAGGAATTTTTAATTGATAATGCTAGAACAATGTTAACTAATTTTGTTTTTGAAAAATGGCGTAGATTTTTATTTAGTACTTTTGAACCTATAGGAGAAATAGAAAAAACATTAACTCTTATGAATATATCTATACCAGTGAGAAGAGGAAAACATTCAGTTAACGTATTAACAAATGCATTAGGAAATATGTCATTGATAACTCAAGATGCAACTGGAGAAACAGTGTATTTACATACATTATATGAAGAAATATCAAGTAAAATGGTATTATATACTGGTTCAATTGGTTATCAATATAAACATGAAAATTGTATGATACGAATTCTTAAATCGAGTGAAAACATTGGATGGAGAAATGTCGCTGATTATGAAAAACAAATATATAGATTAATCATATATAATTCTATTCAAAATAGATTAATGGAATTTGAAAACAAAAAAATTTATGGAATTTACATTGAAACAACTGGAGAATTTAAAATACGAGATTCTAGAGGTGAAACTTTAGATGTTAATGGAAGAAGTAGAAAACGTGGGCTTAATTTGAAATCTGTGATAATAGCCGATCTTGTAAGTATAATATATTATCTAAATATACCTGTACCGGGTTATTTTGATAATGTTCAAATGTATGATGTTTCATATATTGAACATGAATTAAGAAAAATGGAAAAATGTTCGATAAATCTTAGAGAAATAGTTAAAAATTTCTTAATACAAAATGACATGGTATATTATACATAATATATTTTTTATAAAATATATTATTTCATAGTTGAAATATCACCAATTTCAATGTCACTTTTGGAACCTATTGAATTTTTTACATCAATATCTGGTGATTTTGTTGAATCTGGGTCACATTCAACATGTTTTTGAAGAGGATATATATTGTTAGATATAATTAACGCACTAAAAATTGCTAAATCTATAGAATCTCTTTGTTTATATAATTCTGTTAATATATTTAATCTTTCTTCTAATGATGCGTAATTAAATAATATAATATCGCGTTCAGCAGATCTAACCAGTCGATCAAATTTTAAAGAAGCCGATTTAAGTTGTACAGATTTTGATGGAAATTTAAATGCTTCTTGTAAACATTTAAGAACTGAAATACTAAATCCGAAAATGGCACTTAATACTATTACATTTGATGAAATAAATATATTTAATGAACCAATAACACTCCCTAAAATTATAATCAATGTATTAATAGTATTATTCATAAATATATAAAGATTTGCTCTAAAATTTGTTCTTTTAGCTAATTTTTTAGTTTCAACTATAAATTCATTGAATTTGTTTTTCAAAATATCATTTTCTTCCATTTTATTCCGTCAATTTTTATTCTACGAATAAAATTTTGTAAATATCGTTGAAATTTTAAGGATGTTCAAAATTTTGAACATATTTCATCGTATTTTTAGGTTGTTCATCTACATATTGCATAGTTACTCCAAATGATACATTTTCTTTAAATCTAAATCCTATCCATTGTTCTAATTCAGTCGGTTCTCCAACGAATTTAGTCATACGATTTTCAAATATCAAAAATGTTGGAGGTTTTAATGTTTGTCCTTTAATATAATTAAAATATTGTTTGAATTTTTCAAATGTTTCATGCGTCCCAATACAATTATCAACATCTACCGTTCCTTTATCTGTTATTGCTTTTTCAATATAATGCATAAAAAAACCATAAAAATCATCAGTTCTCGACCAGTATTTTTGAGTTGATTTAACAATCAAATCACAATGTGGAAGACCATAAGTGGAATAATCTTTGAATTTATATATTATCGTAGCTAAAAACCCTTTTACTATCGCTGGTAAATGAGTTTCTATAGTTTTATCAGCACTATACATGTTAAGTAATTTTTGTTTCGCTAAATCTCGTGGTGCATTCTTTCTAAATTGTGATATAAATGGAACTAATACAAGTCTATCTTCAAGCGCGTTATCTGCTACATCAACTGGAATGTCATTATTTGTTATGATTATAAGTTTAGCCTGATTTTCAGCATCTTCTCCATCTTTAAAAAGACCTCTAATATAAATTACATCATTACCAGTTAATTCTTTTACTTGACCTCCTTGCATTATTTCACTAGTACTTGGTTCTTGTGCTATCATAAATCTAGCATATCTGACACGCATTAGTTCTGCTGTAGCTTCGTTACTTTTACCTTTTTTGCCTGTAATTACTGAAGTAGGAACTCGTATTACCAATGGACCAAATGCCAAATTAAGAAGTCTTACTATAGTTGATTTTCCATTATTTGCTAATCGTCCAATGCACATCGGCAGTATTTTATCAATATTACCTCCTATAAAGCCACTAGCACAATATAATTCAAACCATTCTCTAAGACTTTCATCTGGGAATATTTTATTTATAAATGTATTATATTTATGTATAAATGGTGATGTTGGGGGTATATTTTCATAATTGCGATTAGTTGTCATTATAATATAATCTTGTGGTTTACCTTCTCTTTGAATTAATGTTAATTTTTCAGTTATTGGGCTTTTATATACTTCAAATACACAATTTAAAAAGGATGTCAACATTTTATCGATATGGTAATATTTATGAAAATCATCATCAGTTAATCTTAAAGCAGCCATATCAATACAATTTTTAAGAGTTGCTCTAGTTTTTAACATTCTGATTACTTTAGTTATATTTTCTATCATTGTCTCAGTAGTTTTTCTAAACATACTATCAGTGCTTTGTTGCATTTCAATACTTAATTCAATTCTAAGATTGTTGCATTTTTTATCTACAAAATCATCAAGTACTAGTTTCATTATAGTACCAACACTACATAAAGACCAATGAGTCTTTTTATATATATACCATTTCATAGGAGAATTTGGATCAGATCCTATATTAGCGTAACAAACATTTAAATGTAACATAACATAAATAGCGAACCCAATATCTGCATGTAAACATGTTGATATTGCTTCTTTTATAGACATAGATATTAATGAATCCATCCATGATTTATATTCATTTGGAGAATCTTTTGAAGCGAACGTTTCTAAAGTATTGTGATTTATATAATCACAATCTGCAAATTTTTCCCATAGTAATTCACAAATAGTTCTGTCGTGACATTTTGAATAATTTAACCATAATTCAAATCCTTCATCAGTTGGATCAACTGATTTTATCGCTCGCCCAATTACTTCATAATAATAAGGTTCTGTAAATCTATTTTCACTTAATAAAGGTAACATAGATGTCATAATATTCGTCGGATTTAATTTATCTTTTAAATTTTGATTATCTATTCCATATAATTTCTTATCATTCTTTACATTATCAATTTTTGCCATATTTATTTTAGTACAATAGTGAATTGATAAGAAATATGGTAACCATTCGTGTGCTATATAATTTTCACCAGTTGTAAAAAACGTCGAATAATTCACAATGTTTTTTGTAAAATCTAAGTGGTTTTGCAAATTAAGAACTTGTTCAAGATTTTTTATAAATAATTTTTCATATAAATAATTATTAAGGAAATTATTTTTGTTATCTTCCCCAATATAACCATATATTTTATTAAAAAATAATTTTGGTTCATTTTGGGTCATTCGAGACCCATATAAAATTACATAATTATCAGGAATTTTTATGATATCTTTTATATCTTCATTTGGTGTAACCAATATGTTACTAAATGCATTTGAATAACTAAGCTTTGTTATATATTTCATTAACAGAAATTCTTGAGTTGTAAGATCCAATTTACAATTTGGAAATTGTAATCTTATCATTGTTATTTCTTTATTTCCATCAACAAATTTATCAGAATGAGTTAATACCACACATAGATAATCATCCGGTGAATTAATAACTACAAATTCTGATATTATTTCTTGATATATATAAACTAACCATCTTATAAATGCCTGATCATATGTTTCATTATTTTCAGAATCTTCTTGCGATGTAAATTTAATGTTTAATATAACAGGAATAGGCATCGTTTTACTTTGAATTGATTCCGCATAAAACATATCATCCATTTCATCGTTCACAGAACGACAATATTCTTTCCAAAAATTACTTGTGTCTTGTAGAGGAAGTGAAAGTTTTTGAATATTTCCAATATTTCCTAATTTATAATGGGTAACTCCACCGGAGATATCATTTTTAAAAAACGTCTTAACCCCGCCGAAATCTTGACTTTGTGTATGTAACATTTTATTATTAGAAAAAATGATCTATTTTCATTTTTATTACTTTTATTGAAGATGGTTGACGACACTTACACTTTGGTTCTCGAAAAAAACGAGATTTTGAACGAACCAATTGAAAAAATTTTGGGTTTTTTCGGTTCTTCATGTAAGATTATATCATCGGATTCAAATATAACAATTAAAATAAATCAATCTATTTTTTTTGATTTGTGTAAAATATTGTCATCATATAATACAATTAAATTTAATATTTCTTTATCAACAAATATAAATGAAAAATATATATTAAATTTAATATCCAATTATTTTGGTTTATTATTTTCATATATTGATTTGAAATATAAAAATAATTTTTACACATTTAATCATATCAATGATGATAAAATAGAACGAAATATATTAATTTTAAACGAAAAATCATCTAATAATTATATCGAGCTTAAAATTAATGAAAATATAATTACTATTATTAATATACCTATAATATTAATTTCAAAAATACCACCATCATTTTTTATGATTAATACAAATATTACATTTGATGATGAAGAAGATATATGTATTTGTCAAATTAATGAGTATTCATATTATTTAATTGGAAATATATCTCCGCTTATAATGAAACAAATGTATTATATAAAACATAATTGTGTACTTTTCAGAAACAAATTTTTTAAAAACATGTTTAATTTCTTAGATGATAATAATTACAAATTTATAGAATATTTAGCATATGAAAATTATAAATTAGCTCATAAATCATGCAAATGTTATGATATACAAAATTCAGAAGCATTTGATATAATGACATGTTATTTAGATATACAAGGTGCGCTCATTCATAATGAAAAATGTATAACTATCGAAAATAATTATAATGATTATTATAATATATCATTTAATATTGATAATCTTTTAAAAATATTAGATTTCGATATAATTAACATTGAAATGATGTGTATATTATGGAAAACATTTTATGAATATTATAAATTTGATAGAATTTTTTTAGAACCATATATTATTCTAATAGATTATAATAATGAAAATGCCACTATTCCATTTTTTGATTTAAATGACATAAATAAATTTAATGATTTATTTATGTCATATGTAGTTAAATATGGAATTATGAAAAAAAATGAAAATAATCAAAATTATATTATTCTTGATTACGGTGATTCTATTGTTTTTACTGAATTATTAAAACTTCACGAAATAGAATATATGTCGTGTTGTTATGCGTTTAATGATGAAACAAAAATAAATTGTTCATTGTTTAAAGCTTCGAATATATTCAATACTTCTATGTTTCCGTTCATTGGATATACATTAAAAGAAAAATTTATCAAGAAAGTTGTCATAATATTTAATGGCCACATTGAACAATATAAATTATTTAAATCGTTATCAACTAAAATTAATGATTATATTGAATTTTATAAAAATGTAAACATAGAAAAATTAAATTGCATAGATATATATGATATGGTACACGCCACTGATCCAAGAGATACTTCATATTTTGAAAATTCTAAAGATCATTATAAATATCTTACTACATCTACATTATTTACATATGCAACAAAATCTGAAAAATCTATATCTATTAAATATTATTTTGCTTCATATGAAGAAATGCAATATATAGAAAATAGAAGAATTCCATATACATCAGATAAAAGAATAATTCCATCTAATGAATATATAAAATATTTATTTATTGATTTATATCAATGCGGTTATCCTATATCATCTTTTGTTCCTACAGTCTCGAATAATAAAAAAATAACAATAAAATTACAAAATGTCAATAGTGCATGTATAATATCATTTTATGTTGATTCTAATATAATTTATAATTATATACAACAAGGAATTAATTTAGAAATACCAGATTCTATTTATCATAATTTATGTGAATCATTAAATATTTTATGGTGTCGTGGATATATGCATCCAATACCATTATATTTAAAAATGTTACGAGGTTCAGAATGTTTAATGTATGATATATGTCAAACAACATTTAAAAAGAGAATACAATATGTGGACTATATAGGAAATATTAGTATTATAAATAGATTTAAAATGATAAATTTATTATATTCGTCTTTAACAAATATTATATCCCCAAAATATGAAATAGATGAAATGAAAATATATGAATCTTATATTTAAATAAAAAATAATATATAAAATGGTTAGAGGTAAAATTTCAACAGATCAAAAAGAAAATGCATTAAGAAGATTAAGAAAAGAATTTACAAAATTTCCAAACGTTAAGGCCGATACAATCAACAAATTTGTTGATGACATGAAACAAAATGACAATGTTAGCAATATGAATTCTAATTTATTATGCACTGCATATTTATTTGTTGAACATAATAGAGATAAAACATTAATAAATAATTTAACGATAGATTCATATATATCTTCATATTCTCCTATTATTTTTCAATCTGATAATCCAAGCGAAGAAATGATAGTTAAAGCGAGATGTGGCTTGTTAAGATATATTTTATTTTTATACGATTTTTATAAATTAGATAGATCAATAATCTAAAATATCATTGATTTATCTATCATTTTTACATCAGTTGTTTTTATTACATATGGTGTTAAAAGCCAATTCATAAATTTTAATAATGCATCATCTTTATCATAAAACAATTCATAGTGATTATTAATTGGAGGTTCATATGCAGGTATTAAAATTCCATTTTCTGGATTATGCATAATTGATTGTTGTTTATCATCAAGTATCAAAGTATTTTCCAAAGTGAAAATACTTGACAATATTCTATCATTCATCAATAATGATATAGGCTTTGCATATGTATCTCTCATGCATTTGTCTCTTGAATAGATTAAATATGGTTTTTTATGTTTAAAAATTATATTACATATTTTTTTAACATATGAATCTTCCCCCGCTGACCATACTGCCACATATCTAAAATATTTAAATATGAAATCAATAAATTCTTCCAAAAATGGGCGCATTATTCCAACTATTTTAGCATTTGAATATAACATTCCATTAATACTAAGTTGTCTATGGTCAAACGAATATAATCTAGATGAATTTCTAAAATAATTTGGGTCTGTTCTATTAAATATAGGTATTGAAACTCTATTTTCGTATGATTTTATTAATGTCTCATCTAAATCTAATATTAAACATTTATCTGTCAATGTTCTTCCTCGTGTATGATTCATTTTTAATAATATTTCTATCTATAAAAATGAAATTTCCGGGGATTAATGAAAAACATGCATTATTGATTTGTAATTTAGAATTTGGATTGTATAGCGCTCTTCGAGACGCCATTAATTTAGTATACATGTTAACAAAAATAGGTTTTCAAAAAGAAAATATAACTATTTTTAGCACTTTAATTAAATCTGAAACATTTCAAATCTCATTAAATAAAGCATATTTAGATGGAAGTAATAGATTGCTTCCAGATGAAGTTAAAATAGTTACTTCAAATACATATAATGGATTTCTTAATGGAATAACCACTTATATTACTAATATAAGTTCATTGAATAAAGATATAAGTTTATTTGTTTCATTATCAACTCACGGTGGAGGTTATTTATTGTCTCATTCTGATACAGAATCAGATGGATATGATGAATATATAGTAGTAGGAGGACAAACTGTAAGAGATGACACATTGTATTCAATATTATTTAAAAATCTTTCAAGCAATATTCAATGCTTTAGTATAGTTGATGCGTGTAATTCAGGTACTATGTTTGATTTACCCTTTGTTGACGGATCTATAGAAAATAAATTAAATTTGACTGCAGACGTTTTTAACATTTCATCATCTACTGATAAACAATCTTCATATGAAGTATCAGCTGATATTTATGGTCAAGGTGGGTTATTAATAACATCAATGTGTTATAGTTTTGATGCGTATGAAGATACATTATCTGTCGATAAAAATATTATATTTGAAAATCTTATAAATCATTTAAGAGATTTATATTCTGGATTTGGACAAATGTTTGTTATTAGTTCATCAAGTAAAGAAGAATATAATGAAAACATTGATGACGCAGATACAACATATCAAGATGGAGATGATATTACTATTCCTGAACAAGATGTAGCAGCAGAGCAAGCAGCAGCAGAGCAAGCAGCAGCAGAGCAAGCAGCAGCAGAGCAAGCAGCAGCAGAGCAAGCAGCAGCAGAGCAAGCAGCAGCAGAGCAAGCA
>Ga0209417_1006902_pt1 | contig 11322 bp, 9 predicted proteins | sample RifGroF2_FD_184002 | JGI IMG/M metagenome (GOLD analysis project Ga0209417, IMG submission 184002) | Groundwater microbial communities from Rifle, Colorado, USA - Groundwater F2 (SPAdes) (version 2) | ecosystem: Environmental > Aquatic > Deep subsurface > Groundwater | place: Rifle, Colorado... | reverse complement strand
CTTGAAAAGGCAGGAATTCCGGTTCATATTTTAAATGAAATTATCTTGCCCGGAACTATACTTGGGCCTATTCAGGAGGAAATTATCAAAGAAACTGGTAGTAAATCCATTCCAGTAATTGCTGTTGCGTCTCACGATACCGGTTCTGCCATTGTTGCGGTACCTTGTACTGAGAAGAATTTTGTATATTTAAGTTCTGGAACCTGGTCAATAATGGGAATTGAAAGTTCACATCCAATTATTTCTGAGCAAACACAGCAATTAAATTTCACTAATGAGGGTGGGGTAGAAGGGACTACCCGGTTTCTGAAAAATATCATGGGGATGTGGTTGATTCAGGAAGTTCAGCGAATTTGGGAAGAAGAAGGACTTAAATATACCTGGACCGAAATGGTTGAAATGGCCAGAAAATCTGAGCCGTTTACATTCTTAATTAATCCTGATGATTCCATGTTTCTGAATCCAAGGAATATGGTTCAGGCAATCCGGGATTTTTGTTATCAAACAGCTCAGGGAACACCTCAAAATCATAGTGAAACTATTCGGTGCATTTATGATAGCCTTGCACTAAAATACAGGTATACACTGGAGCAAATTCAGTACGTATGCGATCTGCCAGTTGAAACGATTCATATTATCGGCGGAGGTGCGAATAATCATTTTCTGAACCAGCTTACAGCCGATGCCACAGGTTTGCATGTTATTGCCGGTCCGACTGAAGCAACTGCAATTGGAAATATCCTGGTCCAGGCCAAAACACTTGGTTATGTTGGCTCATTGGAAGAAATCCGGCAGATTGTCGCCAATTCGTTTGATCTTGTGCATTTTATCCCTGCAAAGGAGTTGGATTGGGAAGAAGCCTATAATAAATATCTTCGGATAATAATTTAAAATAAAAAGGGATTCCTTTTCTTTTTGCAAGATGGAATCCCTTATAAAAGAAATAGACCACTTATTTAATATGCCCCAAAGTGCAAAATACCTTTTCGTAATTCGGCAAATTCCAATGATTGCTGTTTGTTTATAAAATTGATCGGAAAAGCCAGGAAATACCGAACATTCATGTTGTTTAGTCTGGCTGGTTTCCATTCTCCTTTTAAATTTAAAAAAGACTCATAGGCAACAGTGTTTACCGAAGAGCCTAATCCTTTGACAATTTTCAATCCTTCCATTTTCCCATCCTCCATAATCACAAAAGCAATTACCAAAGTTCCAGAAATGGAAGCAATATCGATGCCTGCATCTTTAAAACCTTTGATCAGATATTGATTCATGACTTTAGCGCCGGGAACAAAAGTGGGTTCAACATCTGTTGAATAAAAGGTATTGTCGATGTATTTGGTTCCATCATCATTCCAGTTTTCATTCGAAACCAATTCGTTGTTAGTATATACTGAAATCGATTTTTTGTTGCCGCTTTTGTAATACTCTGTTACTTTGCCATGTAATAATAATGGCATAACAGATTGAGCAATACCCTCTCTCATTAAAAGTCCTTTAACGGTATCCTTAAATTTGAAAGTTTTATCGGCTTGTAATCTGAAAGTACGGTAAATGGTTCCGGTAAATTCTTCACTGTTTGCTTTAATTTGGTAAGTCGAGTCATTTACCTTTTTATAATTCTCAAGATAAAATCTTTCCCATTGATTATCTTTCAGCTTAAACGTTTGAACGTTTGAAGTTTTAGATGATTTGCTTTTTATTTTTTGAATGTAAATGGCATGCTCCAAGGTACATAACTTTCCGTTTATGCCAATAAATAGCTCCGATTTGTTCTGTGCGAAAACAGTCGTCGAAATAACAAAAAGGCAAATAAGCGATATCAGCAGATTTAAAGGAAAGTGTATTTTTTTCATGGCATTTTTCATTCAGGATTGCAATCATGTAAATATAAGGATTGTTATTTTAATTCCTGAAAAAGAAAGAATTACAAATCGTTCTAAATATGTCATTTTTAAGACATTTGATCAGAATATTGGGGTAGTTGAACTTTCCTCTCAAGTGTTTTACTTATTCTGAATTTCATTTCAATGCATAAAAAAAACCTTGCCGTTCAACGACAAGGTTTTGTATTTCAGTAGAGACAGGGCATGCCCTGTCTCTACTATTTTTTCTTTTTGTTTTGTTCCTCGTTTGAGATCGATTCACGCATCGACGTATCGGCCATGATATTTTTATATTTCATATAATCCATAATTCCCAGGTTTCCGTTACGGAAAGCTTCGGCAATGGCCATCGGGATTTGTGCTTCGGCATCAATTACTTTGGCCCTGGCTTCCTGAGCTTTCGCTTTCATTTCCTGCTCGAGGGCAACAGCCATGGCGCGACGTTCTTCAGCTTTGGCCTGGGCGATATTTTTGTCAGCTTCGGCCTGATCCATTTGAAGGCCGGCGCCTATATTCTTGCCGATGTCGATATCGGCAATATCAATGGAAAGGATCTCGAAGGCAGTTCCGGCATCCAGGCCTTTTCCAAGTACTACTTTCGAAATGGAATCCGGATTTTCAAGAACAGCTTTATGGGTATGTGACGAACCGATGGAAGATACAATCCCTTCACCAACTCGGGCAAGCACGGTTTCTTCGCCTGCACCTCCAACCAATTGCTTAATATTAGCACGTACTGTAACTCTGGCTTTACAAATTAGCTGAATTCCGTCTTTTGCCACAGCAGCAACCGGAGGCGTATCAATCACTTTCGGATTAACCGACATTTGTACTGCCTGGAAAACATCCCGACCGGCAAGGTCAATTGCAGTTGCCATTTTAAATGAAAGTTCAATATTCGCTTTCTGAGCCGAAACCAAGGCATGAACTACTTTTTCAACGTGACCTCCAGCCAGAAAATGAGCTTCAAGTTCATTACGGTTAAGCACCAGCCCTGCTTTCGTACCTTCAATCAAGGCACGAACAATCACTGATGGCGGTACTTTCCGGAAGCGCATCAGAAATAACTGGATCAGTGAAATACGCACATCTGACACTAATGCTGAGAACCATAGTCCGACAGGGATGTAATACAAAATAATAATCAGAAGAATAAAAATTCCAATGATTAAACCAAAAATTCCAAGATTTGCAATTTGTTCCATTATTCTAAAGTTATAGGTTCAACGGTTATAAGCGATTTTTCAATTTGGATAATTTTTACTTTCTCACCGGGATCAATAAAAATGCCAGTAGACCTGGCTTCTACTACTTCATCATTAACTTTGATTTTACCCATGGGGGCCAATCTTCCAATGGTTACTCCAACATCACCGACTTTAACCTTTTCTGAATTTATTTCATTGGTATAACCATAGAGAACGGTACTAAGTACCATCTTTTTCCCGGCTTTACCCTTAAAAAGTAAAACTACTAGCGTTGGCGCAACTATTAGCACAAATCCCAGGGTAATAAAACCAGCCAGCGCACCATAACTGGTAAAAGCCAGGTATATACTGTATCCGAAAAGTAGCACTCCTCCTATGCCGGCAATGGTAATTCCGGGCAGAATGGTAAACTCGATCAGCAACAAAACAATACCAAGAAAAATTAAAAAAAGGATAATTAAAAGATTCATAGAAAATGGATTAGTCGATCGTTGCTTTTAACTCTTTTTGACTCAGAGCTTTTTTCATTGGTCTAAGATACGAAAAACTTCCTTTTTTAACATCACATTTCCCTTTATAATGAATAAGCAAGGTGCATTGTTCTGCCTGAACAAGATCGTGTTCACAAATTTCGATTAAGGCACTGATTACATAGTCGAATGTGTGATAATCGTCGTTGTGCAAAACCAGAAACCGTTCTTTCGATTTTTTCTGGTCGTATTCTTCGTTGAGGTCTTTCTGAGGATATTCTTTTGAGGTCATAATTCGTTGTTTAATTTTTTGGCTTCTGGAACTGTTATACGTTTTCCTTTCAGATAGGCTGCAATAATCGGACTTTTTACGCCTTCCTGTTTCACCTGACTTTGAAGAGTCAACGCTTCATTATAGTTTCTCAGATTTCCGGTAGTGTATACTTTTACTCCTTTGTCGTCCAGATAACTCTCAACTTTTCTGATTGCTGACAGTTTTTTTATCAGTTTATTTGCTGGTTCCGGCATTTTTCCTTTGTAGGCTCCAATTTGTATTTTATAAACTATTTCAGAACCAATTTCGGGTTTTGATGCGTTTGATTTAGATTGTTCTTTTTCTAAATATAAGGTATCAGAGACTATTCTGTTTTTAGGCAGGGTTTGTTCCAGAATCTTCTGGTTTACCTGCTCAATACTATCGCTGAATTGTTTTAATTTTTCTTTAAATCCGGCGATTTCGTTTACTGAAATAGACATCCAATATTTATTTTCCTCAATGCGGGCATTTTCGTACAGAATCGGAATCTCAGTATTGAGTTCAATTGTACGATTTTCCATTTTCAACAGGTAGGCAGTCATGGCATCTTTTTGTTCATTGGTAGCCATGGAGTATGTTTTTCGTAAACTATCTGTTTTCACCGAGAGTTTATCAAGTTCCTTTTCCAACAACCAGGCCTGAAAAAAGATTTTCTTCGACTCATTTTTTACAAAATGGTGAAAGCTTCGGTAAGTAATGTCTGAATTGACCTGAAAATAGATAATTTTTCTGCTCAGACTGTTCGGAATAATAAATACATCCTCAGTTCTAATTGTTTGTGAATCATTTTTAATGGGTGTAATCGTATCTTTAGTTATCACACAAATAGAAAGTATTTCTTGCGAAATAGTGCCAATTGATAAATCAATATCATTTCTATTTTGGTGCATATGAAACACTTCAAAGGCTAATAATTCGTTATTAACCATAGCAAACAATAGGAGCAGAAGGGTTGTTTTTATGATTGTTTTCAAAACAAATAACATATTGAAGAACGAATTGATTCGGCTTTAAAAGTACAAAAAAGTACCATGCTATGACCAGATTTTATCCGGTTTATTTTACCTGTTGCCAATCGTACCTTCTGATTTATATCAATATTTCAAGTATATTTGTCTAAACTAATGCGAGTCGAAATGACAACTTTAAAAGTAGGTGATCAGGCCCCAGAATTCTCGGGATTGAATCAAAATGGTGAACAAATTACATTGAATAAATACAAAGGCAAGAAGCTGATTTTATACTTTTATCCAAAGGACAATACACCTGGATGTACTGCAGAATCGTGCAATCTGAATGATAATTACCCAATGTGGTTATCAAAAGGTTATGAAGTTGTAGGTGTTAGTCCTGATAATGTTTCATCGCATAAAAAGTTCGCCGATAAATTTCAGTTTGGATTTAATCTTATCGCTGATCCACAGATTGAAATTCTTCAAGCATATGGAGTCTGGGGAGAAAAAAGTATGTATGGCAAAAAGTATATGGGCGTTTTACGCACTACATTTGTTATTGAGGACGGAATTATTCGGGAAATATTCGATAAAGTAGATACCAAAAATCACACGGATCAAATTATTAAAACATTAGATATTAAATAAGATGGCAAACGACGAAAAATTAAATCAGAACAAGGAAAAGCTAAAAGCTCTCCAGTTGACCATGGATAAAATCGAGAAAAGCTATGGCAAAGGATCGATTATGAAATTAGGTGACCGTGTGGTTGAAGATGTGCCTTCTATTTCATCCGGATCAATTGGTTTGGATATTGCAATGGGAGTTGGTGGTTATCCAAAAGGACGAATAATTGAAATTTATGGACCTGAATCTTCGGGAAAAACAACATTGGCTATTCATGCTATTGCTGAAGCGCAAAAGGCCGGTGGTATTGCCGCCATCATTGATGCAGAGCATGCTTTCGATCCGGGTTATGCCACCAAATTGGGAGTAGATATCAATGAGTTACTGATTTCTCAGCCGGATAACGGCGAACAGGCACTCGAAATTGCAGACAACCTGATTCGTTCGGGTGCAGTTGACATCATCGTGATTGACTCCGTAGCTGCTTTGACCCCAAAAGCAGAAATTGAAGGTGAAATGGGAGATTCCAAAATGGGACTACAGGCACGTTTAATGTCACAGGCCTTACGCAAACTAACCGGAAATATTAATAAAACCAAAACATGTGTCATCTTTATCAATCAGTTACGCGATAAAATTGGGGTCATGTTTGGTAATCCGGAAACAACAACAGGTGGTAATGCTTTGAAGTTTTATGCCTCAGTTCGTTTGGATATCCGCAGAATTGGACAGATTAAAGACGGTGAAGAAGCTCAGGGAAATCATACCCGCGTTAAAGTGGTCAAGAACAAAGTCGCTCCACCATTTAAAAAGGCCGAATTCGATATCATGTATGGTGAAGGAATATCGAAAACCGGAGAAATTGTTGATCTCGGGGTTGAATGCAACATCATTAAAAAAAGTGGTTCATGGTTTAGTTATGGTGAAACAAAACTTGGTCAGGGAAGAGAATCAGTAAAATCGGTCATTCGTGATAATCCTGAATTATCGCAGGAGTTGGAAGCAAAAATTCTGGAAGCCGTTACTACAGCCGCGACCTTAAATTAAATAAAGATTAAAAAAGCAGAAATGTCCGGATGTGATGGCTGTGCTGTTTCATCCGGTTTTTTTTTAATAGTATCTTTTGCCCATGGAATTTTGAAGGAATGATTGAATGGGCATTCCAAAATGATAAATTGTAATCAGGAAGCCTGAAAGTAAAACAGATGAAAGGCTCCTTTAAATAAATTGGTATGAAAGTATTGAAATTTGGAGGTACTTCCGTCGGAAGCGCTGAAAATATTAAAAAGGTTAAGGAAATCCTGATGGGACAAAACGAAGATGTAATCGTTGTTGTATCAGCATTGGGTGGAATTACTGATCAGATTTTAAGTGCGGCAAAAATGGCTGCAATCGGAACCGGATACTTTCAGGCTGAATTAACGAAAATCAATACCCGGCACTTTGAAGCGATAGAACAATTATTTGAAGGGGGAAAACAAACCGAAGTTAAGGCCAAAGTTCAGGTTTTATTAGAGGAACTTGAACGCATTGTACAAGGAGTTTCATTGATTGGAGAATTGACTCCCAAAACACTGGATAAAATTGGTGGTTTTGGTGAAAGGCTCTCATCGCTTATTATTGCAGATTATGTACCAACTGCCCAATGGTTCGATTCGAGCAAACTCATTCGAACCAACAGTGATTTTGGGAAAGCTATAGTCAATTTTGAATTGACCAATCAACTCATCCGTACAGCATTTGTATCATTTTCTGGAATTGCCATTGTTCCTGGGTTTATTTCAAGTAACGATGCCGGAGAATACACTACGCTGGGACGTGGTGGGTCTGATTACACTGGTGCCATTATGGCTGCTGCAGTTGATGCAACATCACTCGAAATCTGGACGGATGTGAATGGATTTATGACTGCTGATCCACGTGTGATCAGTAAGGCGTATACCATTAAAACACTTAGTTATTCTGAAGCCATGGAGCTTTCGCACTTTGGCGCAAAGGTGATTTATCCTCCAACCATTCTCCCGGTTTACCAGAAAGGAATTCCTGTCCGGATAAAAAATACGATGGATCCTGATGCTGAAGGATCTTTGATTACAGATAGTAAACTCAATGGAAGCGATTTTCCAATTAAAGGTATTTCATCCATTTCAAACATCACACTGATTACTATTCAGGGACTTGGAATGGTTGGCGTTACCGGTATTTCGGCACGACTTTTCGGAGCTCTTGCAAGGCAGAATATCAACGTGATTCTTATCTCGCAGGCATCTTCCGAAAATTCAATCAGCTTTGCTATCGATTCATCGAGTTCGTCGAAAGCAGAAACTGCAATCAGGCAGGAGTTTGAGCGAGAAATACACCTCGATCAGATTAATAAAATTTCTATAGAAGATAATCTGGCCATTGTTGCTATTGTTGGCGAAAACATGAAACATGCTACAGGTGTGGCCGGAAAACTGTTTCATACCATTGGTAAAAACGGAATTAACATTATTGCCATTGCGCAGGGAGCATCTGAGCTGAATATTTCGTGGGTCGTTAAGATTTCCGATCTCCGCAAAACCCTGAATGTGGTTCACGAGTCTTTCTTCCTTTCTGAAAATGTTGAATTAAACGTATTCCTGATGGGAATCGGATTGGTTGGAGGTAATTTGCTCGAACAGATCAAACAGCAACAATCTAAGCTTCTAAAAGAAAAGCATCTCAAAATAAAGCTTGCCGGTATTGCCAATTCAAAAAAAATGATCTTTAACCGCGATGGAATAGACATTGAATCTTTTCGCGAAAAAATGATTGAAGATGGACAAACTTCCGGACTGAAGGACTTTAAGGATGAAATTATCCGGCTGAATATGTACAATTCTGTATTTGTTGATTGTACAGCCAATGCCAGGGTCGCCGAACTTTATGCCGAATTACTGAATGCCAACGTTTCCATCGTAACAGCTAACAAAGTTGCGGCATCTTCCGATTACGAAAATTATGCATTGCTGAAGAAAACAGCCAAACGCAAAGGTGTCAAATTCCTTTTTGAAACCAATGTTGGAGCTGGTTTGCCTATCATTACTACTTTGAACGATCTGGTCAATTCTGGCGACACTATTCTGAAAATTGAAGCAGTTCTGTCAGGTACACTTAATTTTATTTTCAATACGATCAGCGAAAGTGTTCCATTAAGCCAAACCATTCGGATGGCCAAAGAAAAAGGATTCGCTGAGCCTGACCCGCGTATCGACCTGAGTGGGGTAGATGTGGCCCGTAAACTACTTATCCTGGTTCGTGAATCGGGTTACCAGTTTGACATGAAGGATATTAAAATTAACAAATTTATTCCTGACCATTTTTTTGATGGAAGCGTGGATGATTTCTGGAACAATATACCCGCAATGGATGTTGAATTTGAATCAAAACGGAAAAAGCTTACGGAAGCAGGCCTTTACTGGAGATTTGTTGCCAAATTCGATCAGGGAAAAGCCGAAATAGGTTTGCAGGAAATTTCAGCGGGACATCCTTTTGTTGATTTACAGGGCTCGAATAACCTGGTGATGTTTACCACTGAGCGATATCAGGAGTTTCCGATGATCATTAAAGGATATGGCGCCGGTGCTGTTGTTACTGCCGCCGGTGTGTTTGCAGATATTATCAGGGTGTCGAATATTTAAAGGCCCCCTCTAACTCCCCCGAAGGGGGAGGAAATGGAGCTAATTAGGAATGTTTATTGCAAATAGAGACTCCAAGGTCTTCCCCCTTCGGGGGAACGGAAAGGGGGCTTATGAATTTATTCTATGAAATACATTATAGTTTTGGGAGATGGAATGGCCGATGAACCTTTGGCTGAATATGGAGGCAAAACCCCCTTGCAGATGGCTGATAAACCGGCAATAGATAACCTGGCAAAAATTGGGCGGACCGGGAGATTAATTACTGTTCCGCAAGACTTGCATCCAGGCAGTGAAATTGCTAATTTATCCGTATTGGGTTATGATGTTCGCAACGTATTTGAAGGTCGAGGTGTACTTGAAGCTGCCAGCATTGGCGTAACTTTAGCAGAGAATGATCTGGCTTTACGCTGCAATCTGATTTGCATTGAAAATGGAAATATCAAAAATCATTCAGCCGGACATATTTCAAATTCTGAGGCTTATGAACTCATCGAGTTTCTGAATAAAAAACTAGGAAATGAGATGATCCGTTTCTATCCCGGAGTTTCGTACCGCCATTTGTTGGTAATCAAGAATGGCAAAAAGACCATGAAATGTACACCTCCACACGATGTTCCCGGAAATCCGTTTCGCTCCTATTTAATCAAACCGGAAACCGAAGATGCTGAAGCCACAAGCAAACTGCTAAATTACCTGATTTTACGTTCACAGGCTCTACTTGCTGAACATTCCATCAATTTAAAACGTAAAGAAGCTGGTAAAGATGTTGCCAACAGCATTTGGCCCTGGTCGCCGGGCTATAAACCACAGATGCCTACTTTGAAGGAACTTTTTGGCGTTGAAAAATCAGCGGTTATTTCAGCGGTCGATCTTATTCAGGGAATTGGTGTTTACGCCGGAATGGATGTAATTAAAGTGGAAGGTGCAACTGGTTTATACGATACCAATTATGAAGGAAAAGCTCAGGCTACCATCGATGCACTGAAAGATCATGATCTGGTTTATTTGCATGTTGAAGCCAGTGACGAGGCTGGTCATGAAGGCGACGTGGAATTAAAAGTCAAAACCATTAACTATTTGGATCAGCGAATAGTGAAGTTTCTGGTTGAGGAAACAGCCAAAATGGACGAGCCCGTTACCATTGCTGTTTTACCAGATCATCCAACGCCTTGCGCAACACGAATTCATACCCGTGATGCAGTGCCATTTATCATTTACCGACCTGGTGAAACCCCTGATGAAGCTCAGTTTTACGATGAATTTGAGGTTAAAAAAGGAAGGTATGGGACTTTGGAAGGCGACCAATTTATGAAAGCGCTTATGAATAAAAACATCAATTAGCTAATAATTATTTAAGGTTGAGTTGGTGATTTCCTAAGAAATTTTATTCAACTTTATATTCACAATACCAAACTTGAACTTACGAAATGAAATTTTATAGCACCAATAAGTCTGTCCCCCCGGTATCCCTGATGGAGGCAGTCACTAAAGGATTAGCAAGCGATAATGGATTGTTTATGCCTGAAAGGATCGAGGAGTTTCACCCTCAGTTTTTTAAAGGAATACACCGGATGAGCTTTCCGGAAATCTCTTATGACGTAGCAAATAAATTTTTTGGGGAAGATATTCCGGAGCATATTCTGGATGAAATCGTTTTCGATACCCTTAATTTTGATTGTCCGCTGGTCCGTTTAAGTGATCAAATTTATTCGCTCGAATTATTTCATGGACCCACCATGGCATTTAAAGATGTTGGAGCACGTTTTATGGCCCGTGTCCTGGCTCATTTTCTTAAAGGATTCAATAAAGAAGTCAATGTTTTGGTTGCAACTTCAGGAGATACAGGCAGCGCGGTTGCTAATGGTTTTTTTAATGTTCCCGGCATAAAGGTCTATGTACTTTACCCAAGTGGATTGGTAAGCGAAATTCAGGAAAAACAGTTTACTACACTCGGCAATAACATTACAGCCCTTGAGGTTAATGGCACATTCGACGATTGTCAAAGGCTTGTCAAATCAGCCTTTTTAGATAAGGAACTGAATGAAGCTATGGTTTTGACCTCAGCCAATTCGATTAATGTCGCCCGCTTTCTGCCTCAGGCATTCTATTATTTTAATGCTTACGCCCGTTTGCACGAAAACGAAGTAAGTGATGAACTGGTCTTTTCAGTCCCCAGCGGAAACTTCGGTAATCTGACTG